>Ga0207160_1032_pt2 | contig 33421 bp, 15 predicted proteins | sample Alteio_BWMinHeat_21_FD_153510 | JGI IMG/M metagenome (GOLD analysis project Ga0207160, IMG submission 153510) | Enriched cells from forest soil in Barre Woods Harvard Forest LTER site, Petersham, Massachusetts, United States -... | ecosystem: Environmental > Terrestrial > Soil > Temperate forest >... | reverse complement strand
TTCCCATTTATTCGCAACATGATCAAGACACGATCAAAGAAAGTTGTGGCTTCGCGCCGGCTACGGGGATTTAATAGCACGGGTGAAATTCGGGGAGGCAAACGATGATTACGCAGTCGTTGAGATTGAGAGCGCTCCACAGATGTGTCTTCTTATTCTTGGTTCTCCTACTGACCGGAACCCACCGGTCATTCGCGCAATCGGCAGGCACTGTCAACATCAATGCAGCCTGGATCACGGCCCAGGATAAAGCGCATCCTGGTACTCATGGCCCTTATATCTTGAGTCAAGATAACACGACTTATAATTTGCTTACCGACGTAACTGCAGATGGAACCGCGTTCATCGCGACCGCTTCGAATATCACCTTTGAAGGAAACAATCACACGGTCATGTTTGACGGGGCTCCACACCCACAATCGATCCCCTTTCCGACGAACTGGACTGTCAGTGACCCTACCGCGGTAACCTGGAAAGATTGTCCTCCCATGATGTTTGGTCAAGTTTGCGCATTCATCAATACATCGAAAACGCTCATCTTTAGGTCTCCACCGATTGCGGTCAACGGACCCCAATTTGCTGGAGTAGCTTGGGGCGACGGGAATATGGTCATGTACATGCACATAGAAGACGCAACCACGGGAACAAGACTCCCTGATTGTTATGATCCGAACACTGATCCATGGGTCGTGGATAAAAGTACAGGAAAAGCGTTAGATCCAGTGACACAAAAAGAAGTCTATAACTGTGTCGGAGTTTTGACAACCCGTGGGTTTGGCGGCGCCACCGGTGGCAGTTTTCCACCCGATCCTAAAACTGGCTTGACCACTGGAAACGTGCAGCTTGTCATCACGGCTGGCGTTCGTTCACCCAATCCGACCGCTGGAGGAATCATCAGCAGTCCTGATATTCCGTATTACGGCTATATCGGTTACCCCTATGGATCCAGCAATACCAATTACTACGGTTTTACCGCAACCGCCAATGGCCAGCAAAACGTCACGGTCCAGAATTGCTCGTTTGTGCAGGGCCAGGGACGCAGCTATGGGGGCAATGCGGTGCGGATTCAAGCTGCCAAACCGACCATAGATAAGATCACCACTTACATCAACGGTCCAGATATGCTGGGACTCAATCTTACTTACTCTTCAGATGGCACGGTCACCAACAGTACTTTCACAAGCGGGAGTCACGACTGGCGGGATAGCGATAAGAACAACGGAAGAAATTCTGCTCCAGTCACCAACAGAGCAAGTTTGTATTTTCAAGTCGATGGTAGTAGCACTGGATTGTTCACCTTCAAGAACAATACCATCCTCTCATCTCCACAAGGTGGAGTCCATGCCAATGTCGCTGTGGATCCAGTCACGAAGAAAAACGCAGGTGTGATGATCACAGACAATACGATTGATTTACTGGCTCAAGGTCCGTATGCTAGAGTCATCAATGATTACGCGATCGTGGTTCATGGCCCAACTTTGCCTGGAAGCGTGGTTGCAAGAAACCACATTAAAGCATACCGAGGAATCGATCTGGACGGCACGAGTGGGTTCGCTGAGGAGAATGTGGATGTATTCGGGAACAATGTTCTGGTTTGGCAAGGTCCGACCGCCGAAGACACCAGCGCGGTTCTCACCGATAAATCTGTTCTCGGGAGTGACTATTTCGGATATGACTTTTATTATACAGGGGGAGCAGAGGCCAATGGGATTCGATTGCGAACTTGGGGCCCAGTAGCGGACAAAAGTGGTAATATTTTGCCAACCACAAACGGCAGAATTGATAATGTTACAATTCACGATAATACCATCACGGCCATTACCAGCATTCAAAAGCTGAACAATGACTGGCTTACCTCACATGGTTCAGTGGCGATACGCGCAACGATCAACAATATTCAGTTTACGGATAGTAGCGGAAACCCGATCGATTCTTGGTCCCAAGACGGCGCTAAGAACTATATCTATAATAACACCGTGAACGCTTTTGTGATTATGCCTTATGATTTTATTAATTCGAATTATGCACAGAACCACTCGGGCGCCTTCATATTTTATGCTGAGGCGTTGTCCTTAGACGGAGTGGATCCTGCCCGCAATGGTGGAATGTATGTCGAAAATAATCGTCTCTGCACCAATAGCCTTGCTGTTGGCACAGACCGCGTTGGAGATGATTACCACGGAACATCCGGTAGCATTTGGTTCTATGGCAATAGTGTTGATCTCTTGCCTTACAAAGATGCGGGTCCATGTATAGGCCGGATAGATCCAAGTCAATCTGCGTCCTATGCATCCGCGGTCTACCAAGGCGTAACCGCAGACTATCCTTCGGCTGATGCCACTTTGGCAAAATACCCGGCTGGAGCTGGTGGCAGTGACCTTATTGCTACCTTCCAATTTGGAGCGGGACAAGAAGGGATCGGGCAACAAGGAATCGGGCAAGAAGGAAAAAATCCGCTCGAAATCTACGGCAACACGTATCTTGACAAAGCTTCCCCAACCGACATCAGCATAGAAGGCGATGCACGGATGATAATAGTTCCTGCCACCGGACTCCCAGTGGTAGATCCAATTACTGGAAAAGCTAAAACCAGTGGCGTTAAGAATTTCTACACGGGCGAATATGTGAAGATTACAGATGCCGTAGGAACAGCTCTTCCCGGGGTAACAGTGACGGCACTCGACAAGACAGGAGCCGAGCAATTCACGGGAACGACCGATCAAGACGGCAAGGTTCAAATCATGAACCAATTTTATCAGCAATTGGTTGGAGGAGTCCCCACTCAGGATCAATTACTCCCGATCACCTTAAATATGACGATGCCTGATGGGAAAAGCAAAACTTCTGCAACCCTTACCCAATTGCCTGACCAAATGTTTACGATCGTAAAACTTGGCGGAGCAAAACCAATCATCGCATCCGCGCCTCTGCCATCGTTTGCGCCAGGAGCGCCATTCCAACTGCCACCATCCATCTCGACATCCTCGGGATATCTATCGTTAGGGCCTGCGCCATCAGGTGGCGGCAGCAGATCAGGCGGCGGTGGTAGCATCGGTGGCGGCAGCGGTTCGGGCGGTGGCAGCACTGGTGGCGGTGGAAGCACTGGCGGCGGTGGAAGCACTGGCGGCGGTGGTAGCACCGGCGGCGGCGGCAGCACCGGCGGCGGTGGCAGCACTGGCGGCGGCGGCAGCACCGGCGGCGGTGGCAGCACTGGCGGCGGCAGCACTGGCGGCGGTGGAAGCACTGGCGGCGGTGGAAGCACTGGTGGTGGCGGTAGCACTGGCGGCGGCAGCACTGGCGGTGGAAGCACTGGTGGTGGCGGCAGCACTGGCGGCGGTGGTAGCACCGGCGGCGGCGGCAGCACCGGCGGCGGTGGAAGCACTGGCGGCGGCGGCAGCACCGGCGGCGGTGGCAGCACTGGATCGCTCCAATATCCCGGCACCCCATCAGGCGCTTGGACCGAAAGCTACGTTGAACGAGATTTGGCCGGGAACGGTTTTGCTTTCACGAAGAACGGTCAAGGCTTCGCGCAAGTCGCGACCGTAGACGAACAATCCCAGATTCGAAGAACACTCGGCATCACCGTTATGGTTGGTAGTGGTACAAGCTCGTCGGGCGGAACTTCGGGCGGGGGCGCAAGCTCGGGAGGTACTGACACGACTTCACCACAGTATCCGGGAACACCGTCTGGAGCCTGGACTGAGGATTATGTCGAACGCGATCTCGCCTCCAACGGATTTACTTTCACCAAAAACGGACAAGGTTTCGCACAAGTCGATACCGCCGACGAGCAATCCAAAATTCAAAGATCGCTTGGCATCACCGTGATGCTTGGCAGTGGCGCAAGCTCGTCGGGCGGAACTTCGGGCGGTGGCGCGGCTTCACCCCAATATCCCGGCACGCCGTCTGCCGCTTGGACTGAAGATTATATCGAACGCGATCTCGCTTCAAACGGATTTACTTTCACCAAAAACGGACAAGGTTTCGCGCAGGTTGATACCGTGGATGAACAATCCAAGATTCGAAACACACTTGGCATCACGGTGATGCTCAAAAACTGATCAAAGAATGATGAAAGGTTCAGGAATCGATCCGGTGAGAATCGTAAACGGTGTTCCCATTTATTCGCAACACGATCAAGATACGATCAAAGAAAGTTGTGGATTCGCGCCGGCTACGGGGCTTTGATCGCAAAGAGAAAATGTGAGGAGATGCCGTATGGGGAATCAATCGTCAAAACTAAGAGCGGCTAGCACGTCGATCTTACTTGCCTTGGTTTTCTTTTTGGGCGAAATGGTCGTAAGCGTAAAACCAGCGTTGGCTGACCCGTTCGCAGTCCCGCCCAACAATCAATCCATTCGGCTCTTTGGGGCAGATTACGGATACGATTTTTCGAAGCCGGATCCGGTTCTCATCAATCGCTATCCCAATTACCCATGGACGCCGGACCAACCGACTCAATACACGCGAAGCGTCTCAGGAATTATCGGAGCGAGTGCTTATTTTAAACAAACCTCGCCAACGATGGCAGAACTTCTATACACCAACGCATCCAACATTTATCTCGATGTTCTTCTTGATTGGTTGAGCTTTGCAGATACCAAGGGCTATCCACGAGAAGGAGCCTTTTTTCACGTCACAACGCCGACGAAGTTTTCAGCAAGCAGTCCATCTTCGCTTCCGGTGACAGGAGCAATCGCGGCGGGGTCTCCCATCAACGGAACCCTGAGTGGAGCTCCGGGAGATGCCTACTGGTGGTCTTACGAAGAAAAATACAACCAACTAAATGTTACACTCTCTTCCACCCCTTCGCCCACCTGGTCGGCGCAGTTGGAGTATCCCACAGCTACCAACTCCAATGGCGATCCGACGGCATGGGCACCACTACCGATTTTGACCGACACCACAGCGGGCTTAAGACAATCCGGTCAGATTACCTTTGATCCTCCTCTGGATTGGAAACCGATTTGGGTGCAGGGGATACAGTACACCATTTTTAGTACTGCCGGCCAAGCTCCAAGGGCAACCACAAGAGGAATTGCAAGGCTCTACACTGTGCGCTGGCGCAACCTCAACACGTCCACTGCAACCCCACCTGTTCTGAAAAGTGTTACGGGAGCCGATTATTACAACTCCCCTTCGAACTGTACGTACGGAGCTGGGATGTGTGGAACGATTCCTGTTTTTGATTATAATGCAGACACAGAACATAAAGGATACCTCACCGCTGCACAATACGCCACGCGCGCTTCGGGAAAAGACGCCTACTTTGAGTATCAAGGCCGCCAGCAGGCAGGGTATGGTCCTCGCCGGTATGGCACCCGGCCGGGTAATCCTGGATTTGTAAAATGGGTGGTCGATTCTAATCAGCGCATGCTCGCTGCCAATCCTTATGCCACTGGACTTTTTGTGGACAATTCCGGTGGTGGGCAAGCCACGCAATGCCCACCTGTCGTCGAATGCAATGAAGCACTCACCACGTTACAAGATTACGCCGCCCTCCTGAGCACGCTTCGGGGAGCCGTGTATCCTGATATCATCGTGCCTAACACTGCGATCTATGGGACCTTTACATCGGATGACCCGATTATTGTCGCGTCCGGAGTCGCTGACGGCCCTGGTGCAACCACCGGAACCGGAGCGAACTTTTACGAGTTTGGGTTGCGCCCATATCAGGATGGCCGACAAGGCTTTGCAGGGTATCTCGCGGTTGCCCAACATCACGAAGGATTAACGTCGGAAAAACCTTATGACATTTGGGACACGTTCCCAGGCAACGCTTCCGGTCAAGGAATCAGTTATGCTGATCCAAATCTATGGACCTCAGAAGTTTCCGAATACCTCATGCTGGCCGGCCCGCATACCATGCTCTCGTTGCACCTTGGAGATGAGCCGCTTGGCACACCTTCCAAGCACTGGGCTCCGGTGGTCGCCTATAATTTCGGTCAGCCGCTCAAAAATCCCGATGGAACCAATGTTGCCGCTTCTATTGTGATGCAAAATATCGACTCAGAACCGATAGCGGCATTGAAAGATTCCGCCGGAAATCCTAAAGTTTTACCAATATTATTCCAAGTATACTGGAGACCGTTTGAACATGGGATTAATCTCTATCTGCCTTTGGGTATGACTTATTTTGCTTCTGGTTGTCCGTTCAATGGTTATTGGGGTGGGCCAGATGGTGGACCAGGCTGGGACATCCCGCTTCCGTCCAATGGACCCAACGGGGCCGCATGGCAGCAAGTTCAAGCCGACGGCACGCTCGGCCCCATTGTGCAAAGCGCTCACATGACTTATGGATTCGGAGCTTTCTTTGTTCCCGCCCCGGGGGCTACGATGCCAGCGCAGTTGCCAGCGCCACAAGTCGCCCCTGCCTCTGGATGTATACCAATTACTATCACGCCTGCAGGGGCCACGCCGCCAGTGAACACCGGATCATCGGGGACTGGCTCATCGGGCAGCGGATCAAGCTCTTCAGGGAGCGGTTCGTCAACTGGATCAGGAAGCAACACCTCTGGCGGCAATACGAGTTCGTCAGGTGGAAGTTCGAGCAGCAGCAATGGGTCGCCACAATATCCCGGCACCCCGTCTGCCGCTTGGACGGAAAGCTACGTTGAACGAGATTTGGCCGGCAACGGTTTTGCTTTCACCAAAAACGCGCAAGGTTATGCGCAAGTCGCAACCTCCGACGAACAATCCATGATTCGAAGAACGCTCGGCATCACCGTCATGGTCGGCAGTAGCACTCCTGCATCCGGCAGCGGATCAAGCTCGTCAGGAAGCGGCTCATCGACAGGAGCGGGTAGCGGCACTTCCGGCGGCAACACGAACTCGTCAGGTGGAAGCTCAAATTCAAATAGCAGTAATGATTCATCGCAATATCCCGGCACCCCGTCGGGAGCTTGGACGGAAAGCTATGTTGAACGCGATTTGGCCGGCAACGGTTTTGCTTTCACGAAGAACGGACAAGGTTTTGCGCAAGTCGATACCGCCGACGAACAATCCAGAATTAAAAGAACGCTCGGGATTACCGTGATGGTGGGCAGTGGATCAAGCTCGGCAGGCGCAGCGACAGGCAGCAACGCAAGCTCGGCAGGCAACGGCTCGGCTTCACCGCAGTATCCGGGCACGCCTTCAGCAGCCTGGACGGAAGATTATGTCGAACGCGATCTCACTTCAAACGGTTTCGCGTTCAGCAAAAACGGACAAGGTTTTGCGCAAGTTGATAGCGTGGACGAGCAATCCAAGATTCGCAAAACGCTTGGCATCACGGTAATGCTCAAGAACTGATCAAAGAATGGGGTGTGTGTCACCGGATTTCCGGTTTTATGTGATGGGCACCTAGCGCAACGCATCCGCGCTTAACCGACGAGCTTCAACCGGAACCGCTTGCCTTGATACGGGAACCCCGTTGCCAAGCTGACCAAATCCGTTGTTCCCCCACCCCCGAATACTCTCATCTCCCTTCAAAGCGAGACTGTGAAAATTTCCCGCGGAGATCGCAATCACGTTCATCAGCGTGCTTTTGCACGAACCGGGAGTGGCTCCAGGAATTTCGCAAATTTCGATCGGAAGCGAAGTCGAGGGCTGCTGCAAGTTTTGGATGTTACAGACCTGTCCAAAATTATTATTTCCCCAAGCCCACACCGTCCCGTCTCGTTTAAGCGCAAGGCTATGCGAGTTGCCCGCGGCAATAGCGATGACTTGATCGAGATAATGCGCGCAAACTTGTGAATCCGGAATCTCGTTTTGACAAATCTGGACTGGAGTGGCACTATTTTCTAGCCTTCCACCGATCTGTCCAAACTCATTGCTCCCCCAGGCCCATACGGTTCCGTCCCGCTTGAGCACCAGACTGTGCTTACCCCCCGCAGCGAGTGCGGTTACCTCATCGAGAAAGTGCACGCAGTTTCGCGAAGCGGAATCATGAGTTTGACAAATTGCTATGGGAACGCTGCTGTCGCCGGGCGCATCGCCAAGTTGCGAAAAACTGTTATTCCCCCATGCCCACACCGTTCCATCCCTTTTTAAGGCCAGACTATGGGATGCCCCTGCAGATATGGCGATCACATCGGTCAAGTTGCTCTTGCAGCTTCCGGAAATGGCACCCGGCGAAAGACAGACTTGCGTCGGAAGCGAGTGGTTACCCATCGCTCCACTTTGATTGTCTCCGAGTTGACCGAACATGTTGTTCCCCCACCCCCACACGGTGCCATCTTTTTTTAAGGCAAGGCTAAAGCCATTTTGTTTGGATGCCGCAATGGCGATCACATTGGTTAAAAATTGTCCTATGCACCCTTTGCAATTCGCGACTTCGACACGCGTCAGATGATCGCTTGTGGTTCCGTCACCCAGTTGTCCGTCGTGGTTTTGCCCAAACGCCCATACCGTTCCATCTTCTTTCAAAGCCAAGCTAAAATAAAGTCCTCCCGCTAAATCAACCATACCGCCTAATTCCGTGAAGCAGTGCCCTCGTTCTCCGGAAGGCTCTTCGCAAACGCTCACAGGAATTGCGCTGTACGATTCGGCGTTGCCTTCATTATTTCCAAGTTGCCCATGAGAATTGTATCCGAATGTCCAAACGGTCGCATCCCCTCGAAGCGCCAAACTATGGTAGCCACCGCAAGCGATCGCCACGTGGTGCTTGGGCATCAGTGAATCCAAATGCGCTTTTGACCCGCTAGGACCAAAAACATCCAGACTCACGAGTTTCAATCCCCGGGTTCCCGCTCGGTAGTCCGCAAATCCCAATGTGTAATGAAACTGTGCAAAATCGCCATTGAAGTCTCCTGTTTCCACCGCATTCACGGAAGGAGAACCGGTCGACAAAGTTTCTTCCAATTTTTTTTCCGCTAAGAATGTCGCGATGGTCATGTTTTTCGACTTTTGGGAAACCCGAAGCGCTTGCGCAAACATCCCGATGATAAACACACTCACCAGTGCGACGATCCCTAACGCCACCAGCACCTCGAGGAGCGTGAACGCTTGACAGCGCTTTATCGACATCCGATTAAAAGCCTCCTTGAATTCTGGCGCTCGACTCCAAAGGAACTTCCCCATGCTTGCCGATCAAGACCACTCTCACTTCAAGAAATTGTGAACGGATTAGATTTCCAGATCCCGGTCCTGTTAATTTCAAGCTGAATGCATCTACCCGTTGAATGACTGGTTTAGCGGATTGAATTTCCCATGTGGTCGAGTTACTCGGATCAAACGAAGGGCTATAGAGGAAACGCGTGATTAGCTGGGAGGACGAATCGAGCACAAAGGCAACCACCTCCGGTGAACGCGTCACGAAATTTTGTTTGACGAAACAAAATGGGGAATTTTTTCCAAGCACCGGAGCATACCCTGCAGCAAGAGTGATCGGTGTTGGTCCCCCTGGGTCCAACGCGTAAATCTTTTCGCATTGCCGCAAATCTTGAAGCATGGTTTCAAGTCCGATGGAAGCTTCCCTGAAATCACGCGAGCTTTGCGTTCCTTGGGAATAAGAGCGATAGCCCGTGATGTATAAGGTGGCGATTGCCAGCAACATAAGCCCAAAGATCGACATGGCAATCATGATCTCCAGGAGCGTGATTGCACGCATACGGGATAAACACGGTTTTTGTATAGTCATGAGCCCGCCATCGTGACTAGCGCTGTATCCAATGAATGGTATCACCACCAGGAGCAATCAGAATGCATTCGGCCACAACCCTTTCTGAAGCATCCGTCATGGTGGAGTGAAAGGTGAGATCCCTGGAAACGGGATCTTGTTGTATCAAGCAAATGTGGTGAGGATCATTCATAGGGATATGGAGAGGCGTTTTGGGAATTCCTTCATGGAGATAATATTCCATCGACGCTCGCGCCAAAAAAAAAGCAGCAGCTTTAGACTCTTGCCGGGCGGCAAAATGGAGATCCATCGTAATAACCGTTTCGAATGCCAGCCCTAGGATCAAGAGAAAAACCATCATCCAGAGCGCCGTGATCATCGCGATGCCATGGGATCGCGATTTGTTGATAGCAGTATTCTCCCTGGTTGACTTAAGACGCTCGAGATGCTTTTGGGGCATGGTATAAATTGTAGTTTGACTCAGGAGTTTGAAAATCCGCTTTGGGACACCCCAGGGACATGCCCAGGTGTGTCCCTGCTCAAACCCGCCCAGACTAGCGTTTTGACGTCAAAGTGACCACCATTCCCCCGTTTTTGACCCCGGGGACATGTCCGGGTGTGTCCCCAATGTAAAGGAAAATTTACATTTGTTCACAGAAAGTTAACATCTTTTTCCTTCCTTTGGACTACTTCCTATGATATAATGGATATAGTTCTAGTTGTACTATGCGGAATTCAATGGAGTGCCACGGATGGCCGACTTCCTCTCCGCATATAATTTGACAGGATGTCATAATTATATAGATATAGAAAGTCTAAGCCTCTTAGGGGAGGGAATCAGCTACGTTCTTTGGTGCTGGGGAGCGCAAAGAATTTCTATCGGTCCATAAGCCACTCGGGTCTTTCTTGGCTTTTCTCATTTTCGCCTATCTCGTGGTCGGCCCCAAACCCCTCGCGGCTGCTCCCACCGGCGGCGTCGTCACTTCCGGCACTGCCACCATCACGGCTGGCCAACAAACCATCATTCGCCAATACACCAATAACGCCATCATCAACTGGAACAGCTTCGGGATTAACCCCGGCGAACTCGTCCAGTTCATCCAACCTTCCGCACTCTCCGCCGTCTTGAATCGCGTGGTCGGCACTGACCCTTCTCTCATCCTCGGTTCACTGCAAGCTAACGGCCGCGTTTTTCTTTTGAACCCCAACGGCATTCTTTTCGGAAAGACAGCGCAGATTAACGTCGGCAGTCTTATGGCTTCCACCCTCTCGATGAAAGACAGCGATTTCTTGAACGGTAGTTATATCTTCGCACAAGACCCAGCCCATGCATTGGCATCAGTCGTGAACCAAGGAACGATTGCCGCACTCCCCGGCGGATACGTCGTTCTGATTGCCCCGATTGTCGACAACGAAGGAACCATCTCGGCACCATCGGGTCAAGTGAGATTGGCAGCAGGAACGAATGCGACCGTGAGTTTCGATCCGTCAGGGGTTCTGGACATTGCGTTAAGCGGGAATGCAAATCCGCAAGATGTCACGATGACTCCTGGAGCCGTGAGCGATCTCCTCACGCAAGTGGTCAACACGAAAGCGTTGGTGCAAGCGGGAAGCGTCGTACAGAATGCAGATGGCACGGTCACGCTGAAAGGCGCTGAAGGATTGGCGCTCAACAATGGGACGATTTCAGCAGATGCGATAGCGGGTTCGAATGCTGGCAACATTGAGATCAATTCAACACAAGCCACGGTGCTTGCCAACGCGAGTCTTCTTACTGCGAATGGCAACGGGCTTAACTCCAACGGCGGACATATCAGAATTTATTCGATTGGCGACACACTCTTCTCCGGAACGATCGAGTCGCAAGGTGGCACAAGCGGCAATGGCGGACTCGTCGAGACAAGCGCCGAGCAAAACTTGTACACATTCGGAAACGTAGTCACCACAGCGCAAAACGGAGCGACGGGAACCTGGCTTCTCGATCCGATTGACGTGACAATTGTCGATGCAGCTGCTGGCGGAACTCAGGACGGAAACATTCCAACGATTATCGCAGGGCAAACCGGAACCGTATCCACTGGAAGTTTAGCAGCACAGCTCAGCAACATCTCAATCACTTCGACAAACGACATCGTAATCAACGACTTGGCGCCGAACGTTTCGGGCGTCACGCCAGGCGGCATCTTGACTCTCCATAACAATGTAAACTTTACACTCACCAGCAATAACGGAAACGTCACGTTCGCGAACACGGCCAATACGATTAAAACTCAAGGAACTGGAACGATCTCGATCAATGCCGGGCCATGGGGAAGCGGACACGGGGTAAGTCTCGGAAATCTTGTTACCGCTGGTGGGACCATCGGGGTCATTACCGATGGGGATATTAATGTTTATAATGCGTTAAACGCAGGCGCAGGAAATGTAAGTCTTTTAACCTACCACGGCAACATCGTAAACGCTGGCAGCGCCTTGCTCACAACTGGCTATGCGATTCTCCAGGCAGGCGGAAATATCGGCACTGGAGCCGCTCCCCTCAATATAAACACTACCGGAATAATCTACCCAACGACTACTTTAGCGGGCGCAACGATTGACATCCAGGATACCAATGCGGCAAGTGCAACCGTCTCAATGGCCATGGCTGGCGCTCCGAGCGTTGGAAATGGAGATGCCCATGTTTATCTGAATAATGGCACTACGAATTATTTCCAATTTACAACCGGCGGAGTCCTCTCGTCCAATGGAACCGCTGGGGTCCCGTTCGCATTAACTAACGCCGGACCAATCGCCATCGGAACGCTCAGCGTTGGCACCGGTTCCTCTATCTCCGCAACAGGAGCAACGGGAGATATCACAGACAGTGGCTCCGCTATCACCGTTAGCAATGGATCGTCTGGGTCCATCAGCTTTTCAGCAGGGGGAAATAACGGCATTGGCACTGCCATTGCGCCGATCAATTTCAACACGACTGGTTCAGTTTTCGCCACGACCACCACGGCTGGGGCATCGATGTTTTTGCAAGACACAAACGCTGCAAATCCTCAGTCTGTTTTTATGACAACAAACGGTGCGCCAACCAGCAACAGCTTCCTTTATACTAAGAATGGAGTGGCGGATTATACAGAGTTTAGCTCTGCCGGGGTCCTAAGCACCACCGCCAATTTTGCTTCAAACTTGACGTTTCACGATACAAGCACAACCACGGATTTGGGAATAGGAAGTATTAGTTTGGTGAGCGGGAATGCCGTAAGCCTCACGTCATCGGACAATATCACGAGCTCAGGCGCCAACATCAATACAGGGACGGGAACCGTGGCGCTGACGGCTACGAATAACATTCAGTTAGGGGCGATCACCGGCAATCCAGTGACAATTACCGCAACCAACGGAAACATCACGAGCGACGGGGTTGCCGCAACGAATATTACCGCGACCACGGCAACGCTCACCGCGCTCACCGGAATCGGTACGGTTGGGACACCGGTAGCAACCGCAGTCACCACGCTGACGACTTCTTCGACAACAAATGGTACGGCTGGAACTTATTTGAGCGACTCCATTGCCCCCACCACATTCACCGCTACTACATATAATAGTGATGTTTCACTCACAGGTCCAAGCACTTTTTCATTCGTGGGGGCGGGCACCACGCTCGCGATGAACATGCCGACGACCACAGTGACGTTTAGTAACGAAATTTCGCTGGCCTCAGGAGGACCGATTTTTAACCTACTCGGGACAAACAACATCACTGCTCAAAACTTGACTTTGAAATCAGTCGGGTCAATCGGGACGCTGGCCCAGCCGCTTCTTACCAATGTCTCGAATTCACTTTCGCTCTACATGAGCGCGGATAGTCCCAACGGATCCACGCTTTATGTTACGAACTCCGGAGCGCTCAATACCCTCTTGCTAAGCGTTGGGGACGCTGGATGGAATACCCACTATAATAACCAAGTCATTTGGGGTGCTGGAGGAACCAATACGCTGACATATCTTACCAACAATATCTTAGATTCAAACTCTTCCGGCACCAACGTCACTTTTGAAAATGACTACGCTACCACTTCCATCGATTCGATAGTTGCAGGCGCAGCGAATACGTTTACCTTTCTATGCAACTACAGCGTCTTGAACAATCAATCGTCTCCGATTGCTATTACTGCCGGTACCTTGAAAGTAGACGTCGGAGTCAGCTCAAGCTACAACTTCGGAACGGCGGCGGCACCGATGACGACTCAAGTCGGGACATTGACCAACGACAGTGTCGATCTTGACGCCGCTCTCTATGTGACCAATTCCGGAAACATCAGTGTCCCTTATCTTAAGGGATGGTTAGTGCCAAATGTTCCACTCAACATTACCACCACCGCGGGAGGAAACATTTCCGTAGGAAGCCTGACTGGAGCTGTCACCCTGAACGCGGCCGGCTCGATTCTCTTTTCATCAGGAACGATTACAAGCAGCGCCACCAACCTGACCGCCGTCAACGGCATCGGCACCGCGCTCAATCCGATTCTCCTTACAAACGGTGCGGCTGGAACGCTGAACCTTACCACGACTGGCGCAGGCGCCGTTGATTATCTTACAAACTCTGGCGCGGCACTTTCTTCGCTCAATGTCACAACCAATAATAGCACCTTGCAATATAACGGTCCGGCTCAATCTGCGGCATTCAATGCCGGCACCAGCACTCTAACCGCGAGCCTTTCCGGTGCCTCGCTTACATTTAATAATACGGGAGGCAATATAGTAACCGGCGCAACCACCACGGGCGCAAGCGCGATGAGCCTCACTGCATCCGGCTCGATCACGTATGGCGCTGGAACGCTCACCGCCGGCAACCTGTCACTCAGCGGAACATCACTTGGTACTGCAGGAACTGCGCTCTCCGGCACCATTACCGGCACCCTGACCGCGACGGCCACTGGAGCCGGCGGCGTAACGAATTTCTCTAACGTGGCCGCGCTCACTGGCGTAACCGATACCACCAACAATGGGAATGTTACGATTGCGCCTGGCAGCGGCCAATCCGTGAACTTTAACGCGGGTACAAGCAATCTAACAGCAAGCCTTTCCGGCGTGCCATTTACGTTTAGCAACACCGGCGGCAACATCACCACCGGCAACATCACGACCGGAGCAAGCGATGCGAACCTCACTGCATCCGGTTCGATCAATGGCGGCGGCGGAACGATCACGAGCAACAATTTGACGCTGAGCGGAACATTGCTTGGAACAGGGACCGCGATCTCTGGCGCGATCACCGGCACCTTGAACGCGACCGCCTCTAACGGAGGCATTAGTTATGCGAATACCGGAACCTTTACCGCTGGAACGATTACGGCTACCGGCGCCGGGAATAGCGTGGGCCTTTACTCCACCGTTTCAATTCTCGGAGGTGGCGGGAGTAACATTACCTCAGGAGCAGGAGGAGGAGGCATTGCCCTCACAGCTTTTAGCGGAAACCTTGGAAGCACGGCCAATCCGATCAATGTGAATACCGCAGGATGGATCGACACTTATGCATATGGAGCTACTCCAACCATCGACCTTCAGGACACCAATGCAGCAACCCCATCCACCATCGTTTTTTACCTGGGTGGTATTCCGAGTGTGGCCAATGGAGATGCCAATATCTATTTCAATAACGGCGTCGCTAATTATGTTCGATTTTCAACCGGCGGAGTCTTATCCACCAATGGAGTCCCTGCTATTTCATTGAGCATGTCCAACAACGCAGGTGCAGTAGCCATTGGAAGCGTGAGTGTAGGCCTTCTTACCGTTCAGGCTACCACCAACATTACGAGTAGCGGCTCGGCCATTACTGCCACGGGGGCGCAACTCACCGCTTGGGGTGGAAGTGTCGGGACCACTGCATCTCCTATCAATATAAACGCAACCGCAGGGGCCGGATGGATTGTAGGACAGGCTGCCGGGGCCAATGGATCGATTCACATCCAGGATACTAATGCTGCAAATCCTGGATCTGTATTCATGTATTTGAATGGCACACCGAGTGTTGGCAATGGAAATGCCGATATCTTTTTCAACAATGGCGTGGCTAATTACGCACAGTTCGACACCACAGCGACACTCAGCACCAACGGTATGGCAGGGATCGGATTGACGGTCAACAATTCCGGAGGGAATATCATCGCCGGTAACATCAACACCGGTGCAAGCGCCACGAGTCTCACGGCATCCGGCACAATCACTTATGGAAGCGGAACGATCACGGCCGGTAACTTGACACTCAGCGGCACGTCGCTTGGCACCGCAGGAACTGCGCTCTCAGGCACCATTAGCGGAACGCTTGCTGCATCCGCATCCAACGGACTCATTAATTTTTCGAATGGGAACAACGCACTCGCGGTCGGCATCGTCAGTGCTGCCGGTGCAGGCAATGATGTCACGCTCTCATCCGGAAGCGCTGCGATGACGAGCAGCGCTTCGAACATCACCGGTGGAAATCTCTCGCTCACCGGTTCGAGCATCACCGCACTCGCCGGCAACGTCACTGGCACGTTAACGACAACGACAAGCGGAGCTGGCGGCGTCACTTCGTATACGAACACCGGAGCTTTGACAGGTGTCACCGATACCACCAATAATGGCAACGTCACGATCTCCGCAAATGCCGGCGCACAGACTGTCAACTTCAATGCGGGCACCAGCACTCTGACTACGAGCCTAGCCGGCGTCCCATTCACGTTTAATAATACCGGCGGCAATATTGTCACTGGAGCGATGACCACCGGCGCAAGCGCGACCAGCCTCACTTCCTCTGGTTCGATCACCTACGGAGCCGGCACGATCACCGCCGGTAACCTCTCACTCAGCGGAACTTCACTTGGCACCGCGGGAACTGCGCTCTCGGGCACCATCAGCGGCACGTTGACTACGCTGGCCACTGGAGCCGGCGGCGTGACCAATTTTACAAACGTTGCTGCGCTCACTGGCGACACCAACACGACGAACAATGGTAATGTCACCATCGCACCGGGCGGCGGCCAATCGGTGAGCTTCAACGCCGGTACGAGCAATTTGACCGCAAGCCTTTCCGGCGTGCCGTTCAGCTTCACAAATACAGGCGGCAGTATCAATGTCAGCAATGTCAATACAGGCGTTGCTGCTACGACGTTAAACGCTTCAACCTCGATTCAAGGTGGAGCAACGGGTCTGACCGCTGGCACTGCGAACTTGATCGCTGGAACCAACATCGGCGTAACCACCATTTTGAATACGACGGTCTCCACGCTCAACGCAACGACGACAAATGGTCGGATGCTTATTGCAAATACTGGAGACGTGACCCTGGGGACCGTGAGCGTTGGCGGAGCTAATGACCTATTCTTGACGGTTTCGGGCGCTGTTTTTGGAACTGCAGTGCCGGTTGTGGCATCGAGTAACATTTATATTCGCTCGTGGAATGGGATTGGGACCGCGGTTCAACCGCTACTGACGAACACAACTTCATTACAGATTCAATCCCTTTTAGCAAACTCACCGATTTACTTAACCAACAGCGTCAATCTCGGTTTGATGGACATCTCAACTAATGATAGCGATGTCCATCTGACCGCGAATGCCGGTGCACAATCGATGACGTTTACCGGAGGGGGTGTAGATACCCTAACCTACAGTATGCCTGGTCCTGGTGCTCCAAGCTTATTGTACTCGAACAGTGGAGGAGCTATATATAATGTTGGTGCGGGTACAAGTAATGCCTATATCGTTCATCTGACAGCGACAGGCAATATAGGTACCGCCCTCCAACCTTTCCTGATGGACAGCGAGTTCGTTAGCTTAGTCAACTCGAATCCAGGTGCTACCATTTACGCTCAAGACACGGCTTCAGGTGGCGCGCCCGTTCGTCTTGGCATTGCTTCGGCCGGAGATGTCCACTTTACCAATGTCAATACAGACTTGAACAACGCAGGGAGCATCACCACGACCGGCAATGCGTTCATTACGGATACCGGAGGTTCTATACTTTCTCCCACCATCACCGCCAATGCCGCTACCTTGACGGCTACTGGTACGATTGGGGCTGGGGGCTCCCCACTGTCCACCACGGTCAATAGCTTAACGACTATCGTTACCGGCGCTGGCGGCGTGACAAATGTGACGAACACCAGTGCGCTCACCAGTGATAATAACACCACCAACAACGGCAACGTCACGATCTCTGCCAATGCCGGCGCGCAAACGGTCAACTTCAATGCGGGCACTCATATCTTGACTGCTACGAGTGGTGGTGCGCCGTTCACCTTTAATAACACGGGTGGCACCATTGCCTTAGGCAACGTCAACGCAGGTGCTGGCACTGCAACAATCACCTCGTCAGGTGCAATGACGTTTAACGCTGGAGCGGTTACCGGAGGAAACGTTAGCTTAACTGGGTCAAGCCTTGGAACAGGTCCGAGCAATCTTCAAACCGTCAGTACCGGAACGATCACGCTCCAAAGTACCGCTGTGGGTGGACAAATTTATGTCACAAATACTGGCGCTCCCACGGATATATCTGTTCAAACGGTTAACAGATCAAGCGCTGTATCCTACGGTGACTCGCTCAATTTGATCGACTATCTTGGGGGTGGCTTCCTGGTTGTCAATGCCAACACCGCCAATGTTACGGTGAGCGCTGGAGGAGGAGCGGGAGCGTTTAATCAATTCGTCCTGACGAGTAATGACAAGAATATTACGGTGGCTGGCGGCGCAGGAACAGTGAATTTTGTCGGAGGCGGAATCGATACGCTTACGGCAAACGTCCCTACATCGGCTTTCTTCAGTCTTACCAATCTTGCCGGCGGAATCTTCAATTCAGGAGTGACCAATAATATTTCGTTGGGTTCGAATGTGTATCTGGAAGCCACCACCGGAATCGGTGCCGTTGGACAGCACCTTTTGACCACAGGGACCGGCGCGCTGACTACGGTTGCAGACAACTTGGGTAGCACGACCTATCTCGACAACACGGGTGCATTCTCCAGTATGGTTGCCCCTTCGACAAATAACGGTTTGGTTGCGATTACGGGAACTGGCCAGTCAGTCAATTTTAATCCAGGCACAAGCAATCTCACGGCAAGCCTTTCGGGTGTGCAGTTATGGTTTAGCAACACCGGCGGCAACATCACTACCGGCAATACAACCACGGGTGCAAGTGCCATGACCCTACAAGCTTCCGGCTCGATTACCAATGGTGGCGGAACTGTCACCGCCGGCAACCTTTCACTTGGCGGCACAAGTCTTGGTACGGCAGGAACCGCGATCACTGGCAACATCAGCGGTACTTTAAGCGCTGCAGCAACCAACGGACTCATTAATTATTCGAATGGAAACAATGCGCTCGCAGTCGGCGTGATTAGCGCTGCTGGCGCAGGCAATGATGTCACGCTCTCATCCGGAACTGCTGCGATGACGTCGAGCGCTTCAAATATTACGGGGAGAAATCTTTCGCTGACTGGATCGAGCATCACGGCACTGGCCGGCAACGTCACGGGAACACTTACTACGTTGGCCAATGGAGCCGGCGGAATTACGAGTTACACGAACACTGGTGCAATAACCGGTGACACCAACACCACGAACAACGGCAACGTCACGATTTCAGGAAACGCTGGCGCGCAAACGGCGAACTTTAATGCCGGCACGAGTCATCTAAACGCCAATACTGCAGGCGCACCGTTTACCTTTAGCAACACCGGTGGCGACATCGTGACCGACAATGTCAATGCAGGAGCCGGGTCTGTCTCGTTGACCACTTCAGGAACGATGTGGTATGGCTCCGGGAACATCACCGGAGGCAACATTAGCTTAACCGGTCAATGGGTTGGATTGGGTTTGGCTCTTCAAACGGTGACCACTGGAACCATCACGCTCCACAGCACAAGCGCAGGTCTCAGCGATAATGTCCAGAATACCGGTTCGCCCACGAGTATTTCCATTCAGACTGTTGATGTTGGACCCTTCGGTACCACTGTAACGTATACTGATGGTTCGAACTCTGTCTCCAGTGTCGCTGGCAACTTGACCCTTACTGCCGCCAACGCCAATATCACTCTTAACAGTGGTGCAGGATCATACAGCACCATTTTTGCCGTCACAGGTGACAAGAATGTCTCCTTGACCAGTGGTGCAAACACCTTGAATTTTGTCGGAGGCGGCACAGACACTCTCACTGCAAATCTCGCTGGTACAGCTAGCTTGAGTGTGACCAACTCGGCAGGCGGGATATACAACTCAGGGGGAGCCAATAATATTTCGATTGGGGCCGCAAGTATGACTTTACAGGACACCGCGGGGATTGGAACCGCCGGGCAACATCTTTTAACCACCAGTACCGGTGGATTAGTAACCGTGGCGTTTAACGCTGGGACAGGAACGTATCTCGACAATACGGGCGCCCTATCTAGTATTACGAATATAACGAATAACGGCACCGTTGCGATTACCGGAACTGGACAAACTGTCAACTTTAACCCGGGCACGAGTCACCTAAACGCCAACACCGCGGGGGCACCGTTTACTTTTAACAACTTTGGTGGCAACGTGATTCTTGACACTGTAAACGCAGGCGCCGGGGCTGTCTCGCTTACATCGTCTGGTACGATAACGTATGGAAGCGGAAGTGTGACCGGTGGGAATATCTCGATGACCGGTTCGAGTGTTGGAGCCATAGGGACAGCTCTTCAAACCGTAACAACCGGAACGATGACGCTTCACAGCACCGCTATCGGTGGAGCAGTTTGGATAAACAACACCGGTTCTCCGTCTAATATTTCTATTTTCAACGCCGATGCCACCAGTTGGATTAATTTCAGCGATGGGGGAACAGAACTGATCTCAAGCTCCGGCCTTCATGATCTCGATCTCGCGACCACCAATTCGAATGTCACCGTGAACAGCGGTGGATCCTACAATACGATGATTCTGACATCAGCTGACAAAAATGTTTCGGTGACCGGTGGCGCAGGTACCGTAAATTTTGTTGGTGGCGGTATCGACACCCTCACCGCAAATGTCCCTGGCTCAATTCTATTGGAAATGGAAAATACGGCTGGCGGAATATACAATTCAGGAGTAACCAATAATATCTCGTCGGGAACTCTTTTAATCCTTTTTGCATCCAACGGAATCGGGACAGCAGGACAGCATCTCTTAACGACTTCCACAAGCGATTTATTCACCACGACGACTAACGCAGGCGCAACAACCTATCTGGATAATACTGGCGCACTGACCGGTTTTCAGATCGTCACCAACAATGGGATCGTTGCGATTACCGGAACCGGACAAAACGTCAATTTCAACCCTGGCACGAGTAATCTAACCGCAAACACCGCTGGAGCAAACTTTAGCTTGAACAACATCGGTGGCAATATCACGACAGGTAACATCAATAGCGGTGCAGCAGCCACTACGCTTATCGCTTCCGGCTCCATCACCAATGGCGGCGGAACAATCACGAGCAATAACTTGACGATGAGTGGAACATCGCTCGGAGCAGCAGGATTAGCGATTAACGGAAATATTGCTGGGACACTCACCGCGACTGCATCTAACGGACTTATTAATTTTTCAAACGGAAATAATGCATTAGCGGTTGGAGCGATTAGCGCCGCTGGTGCTGGCAATGACGTTACACTTTCTTCGGGCACGGCAGCCATGACCTCAGCTGCTTCAAACGTCACTGGCCGAAATCTATCGTTAACAGGTGGAAGTATCACCGGGCTTAACGGCAATGTCACTGGAACGCTGACGACTGTCGCCAATGGTGCTGGCGGAGTTACATCTTACACCAACACCGGCGCTCTCACTGGCATTACCGATACAACCAACAATGGCAACGTCACCATCTCCGCTAACGCTGGCGCGCAAACGGTGAACTTTAATTCAGGCACCAGTCTTCTCACAGCAACCACGGGCGGTTTACCCTTCACGTTCAGTAACAGCGGCGGCAACATTGCTTCCGGCGCCATCAATAGCGGTGCTTCGAACACTTCACTGACTGCATCTGGAGCAATCACGTATAATGCAGGCACGATCACAGCGAACACCGTAACTTTGAATGCTGGCACCTCGGTGGGCACCGCAGTGACTCCGATTTCCACATCGGCAAGCAACCTTAACGGTACCGCATCCGCTGGCGGCTTCTTCGACGCCAACACTGGCGCCGTCGGCCTTGGCAACATTCAAGCCAACGGTGCTGGCCACAATGTGGTCATCTCTAATACCGGTGGCAATATGCTTTCCAATGGCGCCATCACCTCCACCGGTGGCAATGTGAATCTTACATCAACCAACGACATCGATCAAGGAGCCGCTGGCATTATCACGGCGGCTGGTAGCTCAACTCTGAACGCTGGTGGAATCATCGACCCGCTTCAAGTCAACATCGGCGGCATCCTCACCACCATTGCTGGCGGAAGTGTTGCTGGCACTTCGATTCAAGTGGCTGGTGTTGTTGGTGGTGGAGGCGTTCCAGGGGGTGCGGCTCCTGGCGAAGGATTCTTTAATGGCGTGTGCTACCTCAATTGCCCATCAGCACCAGCTCCTCCCGCAGCGCCTGCTCCACCGAGCTCGGGGAGCAGTTCTCCGCTTGTAGTCGTCAGCGTACCGAGTGTCCCTGCCGGTCCAACATTCCCGTCCGAAACGCCGGTATCAAACGCATTGTCTGAACCAAGCCGCGATCCGAGTGAAGTGGCGTTGACGATCCCTCCAGCCAATCCAGACATCCCGATGCCGGACATATCACGAGACAACAACTGGCATGAAGTGGAAGACGGCGCGCCGTCCCACTTGGCGGTTCTTGGCGCACCTGGACTTCTGGTGACGGCAGGCGTCGATTGGGCCGATGTGTTGGCACAGCTTCCCGCTTCCCCCAGCACAAACAGCGTTCACCCGCCACTGAATGAATTCAGTTTTGTGGATAATCAGGGACACCGAAAACAACGTGGCCCCAACGAGTTTATTGGATTCGGCGGTTTTGTCGGCGGTTATGGTGGCGCCACCACATTGCCCTATGTCATCTTGACATTACACGAAGGGAAGCTACTCCCCAACGGGCTTGGCGGCGTGGAAGGCGCAGGTGTTGCTGGAGTCGGACTCGTGAAACATCGAAACGCAGCACTTCTCATTCCGAACATCTGGACTGCTTGGCAGGATAGCAAGTAGGCTAGCACTGCCTTCCAAAAAACGAAAGATTTGAGACAAAGACGAGGAGCGGAGAATCCAAACAAACCGGAACATACTACAGTTGTATTTGAGGATTTGTTTGGTTCGCTCGCGACGAAGTATTTGGCCAAATATTTCGTTTTTATTACGCGGCGGTATTCACGTTCCCACCAACCCCTTGAATCTGACGCATTTCATTAGCGGTAGCTTGAAGGAGTTGTTCGTTAGTTTGAAGCGCCAATTTCTGCATGTCTCTGAGTAGAGAGACACTGATGCTCGAGCTCACATCGCTTCCACCTGCAATCCCTGCAGCCATAGCTCAACTCCTTTTGACAGTAATCTTATTTTAGCATGTCGCACGGAAGAATGGTAGTCCATTAGACAAAATAATGAATAACTCGGGGACTGTTTCCAGGAAGGAATGGTGCGAAATTCTTCGAAGCCGCTCGGAAAGTCTATGAGCAAAGAGGGAATTGGCGACACACTCTTAGGTTTATCCAAAAATCGGATTGAAACACTCACCGATAATGTATTTGCTTTTGCCATGACACTCTTGGTTCTCACCATTCACGTCCCTACCCTATCTCCTACGTTGGCCTCCACTGAACTTCCATACAAAATTTTCAGCTTGTGGCCAAAAGTGTTGACTTACATGGTGAGCTTTCTCATTCTGGGTGTTGGATGGGTAGGTCATCATAATTTATTTCATTATATAAAGCGATCGGATCGGCTATTTCTTTGGATTAATATTGCGTTTCTTATGGGGACTGCATTCGTCCCATTCTCCACCTCACTCTTTGGCACATATCCCGATACTCAAGCAGCACTCTTGGTCTTTGGAATAAACACCATTGCTAACGGCGCATTGTTGCTACTTTCTTGGATGTATGCCACCCATAATCGACGTCTGGTGGAAAAAGATCTGCCTCAATCGGTTGTCCGATTGGTCACAAAAAGAATTCTGTCCCTCATGATCTTGTTTGCGATGAGCATGGGGCTTTCGTATGTCAACACAAAAATCACGATTTGCCTTTATGTGCTTATCCCCTTAGCCTATATTTTTCCCGGCGGTATCGATCGTTACTTCTTCCCTGCTCATAGCACCTCCGAATCTTAACCCGTTCTTAACGAGGCGATTCTTCAGGCTTGTCTAATATAACCAAGCTATGCGAACTAGACCCGATATACGAAACATCGCCATCGTTGCTCACGTTGATCATGGAAAAACAACATTAGTGGATGCTATGCTGGTTCAAGCTGGCATCTTTCGCGACCCCACCCAAGCTGGAGAACGGATGATGGATGTGAACCCGATTGAAAAAGAACGCGGGATTACCATTCTCTCCAAGAACACCGGCATTCAATGGGGCAAGATAAAGATTAATATCGTCGATACTCCTGGACACGCCGATTTTGGCGGCGAAGTCGAGCGCGTTCTCCAAATGGTGAACGGAGTACTTCTCTTGGTGGATGCAGCAGAGGGACCACTCCCCCAGACCCGATTCGTTCTTCGAAAAGCGTTGGAGCAAGATCTTCCCGTGGTCTTGGTCATCAATAAGATTGATCGAAAAGATGCGCGCCCTAAAGAAGTGCTGGATGAAGTGGTTTCACTCTTCATTGATATTGGATGCGCTGATCACCAACTTGATTTCACCGTCATTTATGCCAACGCTCGTGTTGGGACCGCAACTTTGGATCTTGATGTTCCTGGCAGAGATCTCCGTCCCCTCATGGAAGCGATCATCGCACACATTCCAGAACCTCCCGGGGATACTGAGGGATCGTTTCAAATGTTGGTCTCGAACATCGATCACAATGATTACGTGGGACGAATCGCTATCGGAAGAATTTTTCGAGGAAAGATTCATCCAGGCGACCCGATTGTCCGGATTCGGGGTGATGAAAAAACTTCGCACCGCGTCACCAAGATTCTTGAATTTCTCGGATTAGAGCGAAATGAACTTGCCGAAGCAAAAGCAGGGGACATCATCGCACTTTCAGGAGTCGAAGAGGTCAACATCACCGAAACACTTGCTGACATCAATACGCCGGAAGCCGTGCAAGCGGTCATGGTGGACGAGCCGACCGTCACCGTCGATTTTCTGGTGAACACAAGTCCGTTTGCTGGACGTGAAGGGAAATATCTTACCAGCCGCCATCTCAAGGATCGCCTTGATCGCGAACTCGAAAGCAATGTGGCCCTTCGCGTAACGCCAACCTTGTCACCCGACACGATCACCGTTTCCGGTCGCGGTGAGCTCCATTTGTCTGTGCTCATCGAAACCATGCGGCGCGAAGGTTACGAACTTGGTGTCTCCAAGCCGCAAGTCGTGGTTGTGGAAAAAGAGGGAGTCAAAAAGGAGCCGGTCGAGTATGTGGTGATCGATGTCGCGGAAGAATACGCGGGAGCGGTCATTGAGTCGCTCGGAAAACGTCGAGCGCAAATGATGAACATGATTGCGTACGGATCGCAACAAAGATTAGAATACACCATGCCAACTCGCGCGATTTTTGGGCTTAGAGGGGAACTTCTCACTCTGACACGCGGAACCGCCGTCATCAATCACACTTATTACGAACATCAACCGCTGGCTGGAGAAATTCCGCACCGTGGCGTCGGAGCGCTGATTGCAGCGGAAACCGGAACTGTCACCGCGTATGCGCTCGAAAACTTGAAACAACGTGGCATCTTTTTTGTGCCGCCAGGAACCGAGGTCTATGCAGGAATGGTGGTAGGGCGGGCCACCACCGATAAAGATCTCACCGTCAACGCCGTGAAGGCAAAACAGCTCACCAACATGCGGGCTGCTGGCTCGGACGATTCTCCCGATATCCCGCCACCAGAACTCATGACGCTCGAAAAGGCGCTCGAATTTATCGAAGACGATGAGCTGATGGAAGTAACCCCGAAATCGATTCGAGTTCGGAAACGACTCCTAACTGAAGAAGACCGAAAGCGCGCAAAATATGCATCTTCGCGAGAATAGCTGGGGACAAGCGCAATATTTGGTCTCGGACTTATCCATCCGTGGGTCCTCGACACAGCGACATCCGTGTCGCAAGACCCGGAGACGCGGAGCGGACATCCGGACGAAGCGGAACGTACTTTTGTTATACTTGAGCATTCGAACGGACGGAACGCGACGTTAGTATCCGGCCAAAGATTGCGCTTGGAGAGGGATTTGGATTCCTCTGCAAGAACTCTAGTGCCCAATCATGAAATCCAAATTCGCGATTTTGTCGGTAGCTTTACTCCTTCTCATGTGGACCTCGACTCATGCTGCTGATTACGAAATCTATATTGGAAATCACCCCTTCTCTGGCGAATCCGTCACCATCGACGACAAGCTCTTCGTTGAACTGGTTCCATTGGCAAGAGGACTTGGAATTGAATTAACCGACACCAACGGATCAATGGTCATCGGCAAGCTACCCGCAACCGTTCAATCTGGAAAATGTTATCTCAATGGCAAAACTTTTTTATCGGCTGCCAAGACGAAGCAAGGTGTTTGGTTTGTACGCCTGCGAGATTTCGTCGAAGCGGTAGGTGGAGATTACACGGTGAATGAAACGACGAACATCATCGACATTTTCCCGGGCGCCAATTCGCTCAGCAACAGTTTCACCAATTCCAAGAATCAAGCAACAGAGCAGACTCCCAAAACGCAAGACACACCCCTACCCACGGAAACGGATTCCATGCCAGCTGTTGATCATTCCTTGATGGAATCTTTCGAGAAATCTGGCGTTGCGCTCAAGTATCCCAAGTATTGGGTAAGAACCGAGGGGGGAAACGAGGAGAACGTTCAAATTCTTGCGCATTTTTTTCCGGACAAGAAAGGAACTGAAATCGTCATTCGCCAGGAGCACTATGTTTCAGGAGCAAGATTCGGGACGCTGCCTGAAATTGAAAAAATGCAGTTAAAAACTCTTGCAATGCTCCCGAGGTTTCAGCTGGTGAGCTCCACCCCACTCACCCTAGGCGGAATCTCGGGACACGCTGAAATTTTCACCATGCTTCATGTGCCGACAGGGCACACCTTGAAAGGGGCTTGGTTTTGGAACGCTCGTGGAGCTGAATATGGAAAATCAACCTTTGATACCCTTATAGACACGGTCGAATATATTGCCACAGTCGAAGACTTTCCAAAGTATCTTCCTGAGGTGACGGCCATGTTAAACACCATGACCTTTAAGCTTGTTCCGACACAATTTGGGCCCACAACTACCCCCAAAAAGAAATAACCCTGAAAAATATTCTCTTAGCCGACATTGCCCTCTAAAAAACGAAAGATTTGAGTCGAAGACGAGGAGCGAAAAACTTAAGCAACCGGAACATACTCGTTTGCTATTCGGAAAATATGGAGCCACGGATGGCGACTTCCTCTCCGAATCTAGATTTTGCATGGACGCAAAATTTTCTTTGAGGATTGATTAAGTTTTACGCGACGAAGTATTCGACCAAATATTTCGTTTTTAATTCATCCACGCCTTTGTATGACGCCCTTGCAACATCATCACCAGCGTCTCGCGAAGCGCTCTCTTCGCTTTTTCATCCCGCGCCACTTTGTCCCCCTTCATCATTTCCTCGAGGACCGTCAAAATCCAATCGGGATCGGTTTCATAGACTGCTGTGGGTTGTTCAATCATCGATTTTCAACTCCTATAGTCTCAATAATACCCCGATTTGGTTCAAATGTAAAGAAAAGTAAAGGGTGCAAATGTTACCGATTTGTTAGCATTTCGACAAGGGCTTGCTTTGGCAAAGTTGATCATGACCTTTGACCTTTAAGGACCTTGAATGCTTCTTCTGCAATCATCACCGATTCATCGACGGCAATAACGTATGCTTTGATTTTCGAGTCCTTTCCGGTGATACACCCATCTTTGCCTACGGCATCCATATTGGCAGCCGGATCAATCTGGATGCCCAACCATTCCAGGCCGTCGCAAATCTGAGCTCGAATTTCTGGAACATGTTCGCCAATGCCGCCGCCAAAGACAATGGCTTGTGCTCCACCGAGTATCGACAGGTAAGCCCCGAGATATTTTTTCGCTCGATAGCAAAAAAGATCGATCGCTAAAGCGGATTGAGGAGACTTTTTTCTTTTGGCCATCAAATCGCGCATGTCAGCTGAATTTCCTGAAACCCCGAGTAGCCCTGATTTCTTATTGAGAAGCGTTTCGATTTTAGTCCAATCCATTTTTTCTTTTTGACCGATGTAGCCGATCAAGCTTGGATCAAGGTCTCCGGAGCGCGTTCCCATCACTAAACCTTCTAAAGGGGTAAATCCCATCGACGTGTCGATTGATTTTCCATTTTGAATCGCACACACTGAACATCCGCTTCCGAGCTGAAATGTAACGAGGTTTGCTTTTTCTTCCGGAACCTTCGAAATCTCCGAATACTGTTTGAGCATGTACGCGTGCGCGATTCCGTGAAACCCATATCGCCGAATGTGGTGACGCTTGCTTAAGGCTTTAGGCAAAGCATAGCGTGCGGCATACTCCGGAATCGTGTGATGAAACGCGGTATCAAACACAGCCACCATGGGCATATCTTTCTTAAACAAAGACTGAGTCAAGTGGATCGCTTGGAGTGCTCCAGCATTGTGAAGTGGTGCCAATTCGGTCCATTTTTCTAGCGCTCTCATAACCGCGGGTTTAAGAAGCACCGGAAGAATAAATTGGCTTCCTCCGTGAACCACGCGATGGCCAATCACATCGATATGTCCAAAGGAATTTTCGTCAAAGAGAGAAAGAATTTTTAAAAGCGCTTTTTTGTCGTTGTCGTACTTTGAGGTTTTGGTCTTGCTTACCGGGGAACGGACTTGAAAAGTAATTTCTTTACTTTGTCGATCAACAATTCCACGAGCAAGCTTACGTGGAGCTTTGTCTTGACCCATCATCAGGAAATCCAGTTTTAAGGTTGAGCTCCCATGGTTCAGGACAAGAACTATGCTTTCCAGGTCCAGTTCCGAATCTCCGGCATGTCTTGGCCGAATTTGGTGATGTACTGCCTGTGCTCGATCAACTTATCCTTGAGCTGTTGCTTAAGATACACACCTGCGTTACCCGTTTGTGGTAAACGATCGATCGTGTCTATAACCAAGTGGAAACGATCTAAGTCATTGAGCACTGCCATGTCGAACGGGGTGGTGATGGTTCCCTCTTCTTTGTAGCCGCGCACATGCAAATTTTTGTGATTGGTCCGTCGGTAAGTCAAACGGTGAATTAACCACGGATACGCATGGAAAGCGAAAATGATTGGTTTGTCCTTGGTGAAAAGCGAATCGAAATCAGGATCAGAAAGCCCATGCGGGTGTTCGGTGCTGGGTTGAAGCTTCATGAGATCAATCACGTTAATGACTCGTATTTTTAGATGAGGCAAATGCTGTCGCAGAATCGAAACAGCAGCGAGTGTTTCCAAGGTAGGAACATCTCCAGCACAACCCATCACCACATCCGGCTCACCGTCTTGGTCGTTGCTCGCCCATTGCCAGATGCCGATCCCTTCGGCACAATGCTTCACGGCAGCGTCCATCGATAGCCATTGTGGAGACGGATGCTTTCCTGCAATCACGACATTGACATAATGGCGACTCCGCAAGCAATGATCCATCACTGACAACAGGCAATTGGCGTCCGGCGGAAGATAAACGCGGATGATCTCCGCCTTCTTGTTCACGACAACGTCAATGAAGCCAGGGTCTTGATGGGTGAAACCGTTATGATCTTGCCGCCAAACGTGCGAAGCCAAGAGATAGTTGAGCGAAGCAATTTTTATCCGCCACGGCAACGCTGAAGTGACCTTCAGCCACTTGGCATGCTGGTTGAACATCGAATCAACAATGTGGATGAAAGCTTCATAGCAATTGAAGAGCCCATGTCGCCCAGTCAGAAGATACCCTTCGAGCCAACCTTCGCACTGATGCTCGCTCAGCATTTCCATGACGCCTCCAGAAGGCGCAAGGAATTCGTCATTGTCCGTTGTTGCTGCTTCCCATTGACGATTGGTAACTTCAAAGACAGCTTCCAAGCCGTTGGAGATTGTTTCATCTGGACCAAAGAGCCGAAAATTCCTTGGCTTTTCATTCATCTTCATCACGTCACGCACGAAACGTCCAAGGATGTGCGTGTCACCGATGCCCATCATACCTGGCGCTGGCACATTCAACGCGTAATCATGAAAATCCGGCATGCAAAGATCGCGAAGGAGCTTTCCGCCATTAGCGTGAGGATTTGCCCCCATGCGCCGCTGTCCCGCGGGAGCAAGTTCTGCCAACTCCGGCTTCAGATGGCCTTCTTCGTCAAAGAGTTCCTCGGGATGATAGCTCTTGAGCCAGGATTCAAGTTCCTTCAGATGATCAGGATGCTTGGAGTCGACGGACAGCGGCACTTGATGGGAACGAGAAGTCCCTTCAACTTGTCGGCCGTCAACCACTTTAGGTCCAGTCCACCCTTTCGGTGAATTGAAGACGATCATCGGCCAACGGGGACGTGTGACGTTTCGAAGAACGCGAGCATCTTTCTGGATTTGTTGGATTTGTTCCACCACAATATCAAGGGTTGAGGCCATCGCTTCATGCATGAGGTCAGGTTCGTAACCTTCGACAAAGAAGGGTGACCAACCATAGCCACGGAGTAACTGGTCTAATTCTTCATGAGTGATACGCGCCAGAATCGTCGGGTTAGCAATCTTGTAACCGTTGAGATGCAGAATTGGCAGCACCGCACCATCGGTGATCGGATTTAAAAACTTGTTGGAATGCCACGCGGTAGCTAGCGCGCCGGTTTCCGCTTCACCATCCCCCACCACGCAAGCTACCACCAAATCCGGATTGTCAAACACAGCCCCAAACGCATGGCTTAACGAATATCCCAACTCGCCTCCTTCATGGATTGAACCAGGACATTCCGGTGAAGCGTGGCTTGGAATTCCGCCGGGAAACGAGAACTGCGTAAAGAGTTTTTTCAGTCCAGCCTCATCTTGAGTGACGTTCGGATAGATTTCGCTGTAAGTTCCTTCAAGATACGTGTGGCTCACCACGGCTGGGCCACCATGACCTGGACCCGAAATATAAATCATGTCCAGGTCATATTTTTTGATGATTCGGTTTAAGTGTGCGTAGATAAAGTTCTGGCCCGGTGTGGTTCCCCAATGTCCGAGGAGCATCGGCTTCACGTGGTCAAGCGAGAGCGGTTGTTTCAGGAGAGGATTATCGTAAAGATATATTTGTCCGACTGACAGATAATTAGCAGCGCGCCAGTAGGCGTCTATCTTCTGGAGCAATTCCGGGGTGAGAGTTCGAGTTTTTGTTTCCATCGTTCACCCTATCAAAAACCAGTCTGTTTGGATATCGGGTTTCTACCTGACGAATCAAAATACATTCTTGCTTCGACGGGCATGAAGATTGACTCAATATGGTAAGATTGCAAGCAGGATAAGATGAAATTACAAGAGTCGGTTAACTTTTTCGATTTTTTTCACATTGTTTACTTATTTTTAACAAATCGGCAAAAAGTCGTCAAAACGACAGAGGTATACTGTGTAAAATGCTCGATATTAAAGGAGAAGCCTCTATGTCGCCAAGCACCAACCCCCTCATTTATTCAAGTTCTCACATTATGAAGTCGGCTTCGATTTTTGTTTTAGTGATAGCCGTTTTGTTAACCTTAGCAGAAAACTCTGCGGCCTCAGCTTCTAAACTTCAGCAAGAAAAAGTTGGCGTCGTTTCTACAGTGAATACGCCTTCGAATAATGCAATGATAGAATCCTTTTCGATCGAAAACACAAATAAAAGGCTTTTAGCAAAGGAAAATTTCGAGAATTATTATTCCAAAAAAATTCGAAACTTTTTGGATAATGTACTTGGCAAAGGCAAATATGCTCTCTCTGTCAATGTTGACCTTGACTGGAATAATCGGCATGGGGCCATTCTCAAAAATGGAAACAATCTTAAAAACGGGGTGATTACATCAGAGCAACAGACCAACGTGGAATCTTACGACCGGCCGTTACAGCAAACAATTCAGGATGAGAAAGATACGGTACGAATTGTAAAAGTTTATGATCCGCATAATCCGGAAGCAGACGAACAGGGTTACGTCGAAATGCGGGTTGACGATACTGCAAAACACAGCGCACAATACCACAACTCGCGCATTCTTCAAAAATGGGCCATTGACACCGATGAGGAGCATCTCGATGCAGCGCCAGGGCAAATCAGTCGGGTCAATGTTGGTGTTTTAACGCGGGAGCAATTAGATGAGAACTCGCAACAGGCAATCACAAACGCTTTGAATCAAGCGATCGGAAACAACCTCTCCAGAGGAGATAGTGTCTTCTTCGGAGTTATTCCATTCAATTCAGCATACTCCAAAGGTTGGAATAGCAATAATGATACAAATGACGAAGACATTCAGAAACGGATGGAAACCATCAATGATTTCTATGATGAATTGCGTTCAGATATAAGTAACTTCACTACTCCAGGATACAAAGCGATAAAAATTTCATCCCACGAAATCATGAACTTCGATGCGGGACCGCTTTCTCGACATACGTCTAACATTCAGTTTACACAAGGAAAAGTAAAAAAAGCAGGCAACTCACTCGACCTGGCTATCCAAGATGGTGCTGAGGGAAGCCAGTCTCTCTCGTTTTTTGTTTTATCGAATGGCAAAGAAATCAAATACACGCGAGCGGGGCATTTCAATTTCAAAGATGGAAAACTCGTGGATCCCTATTCAACGATGCAAGTACAAGGATTCGAGCTTTATCCAAACGGTCGCAAGAAATCAGAGCGGATAGAGGATATCTCACTCGCGTATGATCCCAATACTAAACTTTATAACGGTAAATACACTGGATTTAAATTCGAGGACAATGGAATACTCTACGGAGAACTGCCCAAAACATCTGACCCTCGTTGGTTTCCGCTATTTCAAGTTGCGCTGGCTCATTTTGATGATCCTCAACTCCTTGCCCGTGCCGGTTCAACAACCTTTGTAGCAAGAGAGTCATCGCGACAACCACTGTACGGCATAGTTGGAGAAAGCAATATTACCGCAATCATCCACAAAGATATGCTTGAGATGTCAAACGTTGACATCCCCCTTACGTATCAACGCATGATGCTTGTCATTGATCGCGAGGTGGCTACCTTCGAGGTTCAGAGTAGATTAGGAAAGCTCAACTCTTGGGCGAAAATGCGCGGGTACAAGATGAACCTTCAGTCCAGGCCCTGAAAGTTTTTCCGCAACCATCTTGACCTTCAAAGTTTTCATCCCGCAGGAATTAAATCGGCTTCCATGGGCGAACGAGCATTATTGAAATACGGACCCCAGACCACCGCAGACAAATCGCAAACACCGCATGTCTACTGACAAAACTGAAATGGGAAATGTCCCCTTTATTGCAATTTTTGCTCGCCAAAAGTGTAACCCATGTGTCCGGTACAATCCAGACTAATCGAGATGCCCGGCGGTGCCAAGCCCACTTGAAACGCGTGTGCGCCTGCGGCCAGCAAACAAAATCTGCGCCGCGTGTTAATGCGGTGCCCCGGTCACGGATGACCGGATATTAATCTTTTCCATCTGACACGATGTCTGCAGGAGGTACTAGCGGTGCCCCGGAAC
>Ga0207160_1038_pt1 | contig 34330 bp, 33 predicted proteins | sample Alteio_BWMinHeat_21_FD_153510 | JGI IMG/M metagenome (GOLD analysis project Ga0207160, IMG submission 153510) | Enriched cells from forest soil in Barre Woods Harvard Forest LTER site, Petersham, Massachusetts, United States -... | ecosystem: Environmental > Terrestrial > Soil > Temperate forest >... | reverse complement strand
TAACCCGCCATTATTAAACATAGCAAATGTGTTTACCGTATCCACATTCGGCAAGTGCTTTACTCTATCAAAAACGGCTTCGGCAAAAAAATTGCCTAAAGTGCTTTCGGGTGTTTTTTTTGTAAGCGCAACCGGGGTTGTGCCAATTACTTCATGCATTTTACCATCTATGCTTTGCTTATAGGGTTGTATGGTTTTTACTATTTGAGAATCGACAGCGTTATCGCTTATAATAACATGCTGAGGGGTTAATTGCTGTACATACATTTTTTTGCTGCTGCATGATAACAACAAAATCAGTATACTGGCAGAACCTAATCTTATGAGGGACTTAAAATTTTTATACATTTTTACAAATGTAATGGGCAATTGTAATTATAAAAATTATTTTTGTTACCATTATGTTAAGATCAGAAACTAAAATTCGTGTGCGTTATGGCGAAACCGATAGAATGGGTTACGTTTACTATGGCAATTATGCACAATATTATGAAGTAGCAAGGGTAGAGACTCTTCGACAAATTGGCCTTAATTATAAAGAAATTGAAGATAGAGGGATTTTATTGCCTGTATTGGATTTTACAATACAGTATAAAAAGCCTGCTTTTTACGATGATGAGTTAACTATTATAACTACCGTAAAAGAGCTGCCTGGCGTACGTATAACATTTAATTACGAATGTTTTAATGATAAAAAAGAATTACTAAATACCGGTGCTGTAACACTTGTTTTTATTGACAAAGAACGTAACAAACCCTGTATTCCACCCGATTGGTTTATGGATGAAGTAGAAAAATATTTTCCGCATGGCTAAGTTTTTTAAACCCTTATTGGCATTTTGTTTATTAAGTACATTTGTATTTAAAGCTCAAACAGATAAAAATTTATATCAGTTTAATGTAGATAATTTTCCGGAGGTTTATGGTGGAAAAGTAGAATTAAAACGCTTTTTACACGACCATTTAGTTTACCCTACTGATGACTTTAAAAATAAAAAAGAAGGTACAGTACAACTCAATTTTGTGGTAACTAAAGACGGGAAAACAACAAATGTTACAGTATTTAAATCGCTTACATCTGCCACAGATAAGGAAGCTGTGCGTTTATTGAGTTTATTAGATTGGATCCCTTCCAGGAAAGAAGGTACACCTGCTGACGTAAATTTTAATTTAGAAATTCCTTTTTCTATCTCTAAATACAAAAAACAAGTAAAAGAACGTGGTTTTGATACCCCTCTTTATATTGATATACCAACAGATAGTTCAACAAACGTTTATGAAACTGCTGAACGCTCGCCTTTATTTAATAATCCAGACAAAACATTTACAGAGTTTGTTTATTCAACTCTTGAGTATCCAGAAATAGCATCTCGCCAAAATATAGAAGGGAAAGTGCAACTTAGTTTTGTAGTAGAGCCGGATGGGATGGTTTCTAACATTAAGGTGTTAAACGGTGGTATAACAGGGGGATGTAATGCAGAAGCCATACGTGTTATAAGTTTAACCAAATGGCAGCCTGCTATTAGGGATGGCAAATATGTACGTTACCGAATGAGTTTTACAATGAATTTTTCTTTAAAAAACAGTTTTAAAGACAATAGTAATGGCAATCAGCGCGCCTGGGGGCAATAATGTTACTTAATTGTGATGGTACTTCTCTCCTTTTATTATAGTAAAGGCACGGTAAAGTTGTTCGCAAAATAAAAGTCGAATCATTTGATGAGAGAAAGTAAATTTAGAGAAACTAATTAAAGGATATTTTTTTCGCAATTCATCTGTAAACCCATAAGGGCCACCAATAGCAAAACACAAGCTTTTTTTCCCTGCATTTAAAATACTTTGTATTTGATTTGCTAATTGTATTGAAGAAAATTCTTTACCAATTTCATCTAATAAAAATACCACATCATACTTGCTAAGGTGAGTAAGTAATTGCTTTTCTTCTTCTTGTTTTTGTTCAGCAATAGTTTTGTTACGTACAGTTTTGTTAATGGAAATAGTAATGGTTTCAAAAGATGTATATCGTGTTAAGCGTTTGGTAAACTCCTGTACACCATGTTCAACAAAACTTTGATCGGTTTTATCTATTTGAAGTAATATTATTTTCACTTTGTAAAGTTATTATAGTTTTATAATAGTAACTTATAATTTACACCTTGTTACTTTAAAACTTTATATAATTTTGAGCACAAATGAAATCTTATATAAAAAAGCACCAAGCCCACTTTAACTTTAAAGCCTTCGTAAAACAAGCCTTTGCCGAAGACGTTGGTAGTGGAGACCATACTACCCTAGCAACTTTAACAAAAAAACAAAACGGCAACATGCAGTTGTTGGTTAAAGAAGATGGTATTTTAGCTGGCGTAGAAGCCGCCCGCTTTATTTTCAAAAAAGTTAATCCAAAAATAAAATTTACTGAAAAGATAAAAGATGGCACTTTAGTAAAAAAAGGAGATATTGCCTTTACTATTAGCGGGCCAACTTATCAATTACTTACTGCCGAGCGTTTGGTGTTAAACATTATGCAGCGCATGAGTGGCGTTGCCACTAAAACCCATCACTTACAAACGCTTTGTAAAGGCACCCATACTAGGGTTATAGATACGCGTAAAACCACTCCTCTATTTCGTTTTTTTGAAAAATGGGCTGTGGTTATTGGAGGTGGTGCTAACCACCGCTATGCTTTGTATGATATGATTTTAATAAAAGATAATCATATAGATTTTGCCGGAGGTATAATACAAGCCATTGATGCTGCTAGTTCATATCTAAAGAAAAACAAATTAAAATTAGCTATTGAAGTTGAATGTCGAAATATAAACGACGTAAAAAAAGTATTGGCACATGGTAAAGTAAATAGAATTTTACTCGATAATTTTACCCCGGCATTGGTGAAACAAGCAGTTAATTTAATTAAAGGAAAATATGAAACTGAGGCATCGGGTGGTATTACAGAGAAAACCATACGTAATTATGCTTTGGCAGGAGTAAATTTTATTTCGGTAGGTGCTTTAACTCATCATGTAAAAAGTCTCGATTTAAGTTTAAAGGCCGTTAAATAATGAATCAGTCCAAGGCCATAAACAAACTAATTATAGTAGCTGCCCTTGGTTATTTTGTTGATATTTATGATTTGTTATTGTTTGGAGTTGAGCGCACACATAGTTTAAATGAAATTCTTCCGCTTCAATTTCAAAACCTTACGCCACAAAAATTAGCCGAGTTAAATGCCTATTATGGTAAGCAATTACTTAACTGGCAAATGGCAGGCATGCTTATTGGTGGTTTGTTTTGGGGCATTTTAGGTGATAAAAAAGGTAGATTATCTGTTCTATTTGGCTCAATACTCACCTACTCTATTGCTAATATTGCTAATGGTTTTGTAAATAGTACCGATTGGTACGCTGCTTTACGCTTTATTTCAGGTTTTGGTTTAGCCGGTGAACTTGGCGCGGGTATAACTTTAGTAAGCGAAACCATGAGTAAAGAAAAACGTGGCATAGGCACTATGATAGTAGCTACTGTTGGCGTATTTGGTGCTGTAGTAGCCGGTTTTATGAGCGATGTGTTTAGTAGCTGGCGACACTCGTATTTTTTTGGTGGAGCCATGGGCTTAGTTTTATTATTGCTTCGTATTGGTGTGTTCGAATCGGGAATGTTTAAGAGCATCAAAAAAGAAAACATTAGTAAAGGCAACTTTTTTCAGCTTTTTGGTAACCGTAAACGTTTATTAAAATATCTATGTGTAATTTTTGTTACTGTACCGGTTTGGTACGTAATGGGTACTTTGGTTATATTTTCCCCCGAATTATTTGCCAAATTAAGTGGAGACTCTTTAAATGCCAAATTGATAACAGGTGGTAAAGCCATTATGTATGCCTATTCTGGCATTACGGTTGGAGATTTAATATGTGGCGCAGTATCGCAATGGCTTAAAAGTCGAAAAAAAACTTTATTTATCTTCCTTATGCTCACTGTTTTAGGCATGATTTCTTATTTCACTTTCGGAGGGCAATCAGTAACTATATTTTATGGATGTATTGTATTTATAGGGTTTGCCACGGGTTATTGGGCAGTTTTTATCAGTACAGCATCAGAATTATTTGGTACTAATATAAGAGCCACAGCAACTACTACAGCTCCAAATTTTGTTAGGGGGTCAACTATTCTAATATCTTATTTATTAACGTTAATGACAACTCTTTTTGGCAAAGAAGGTTTAACAGCAACGATTGTAACCGGAGTTATAATTCTGCTGCTTGCCTTTGTTTCACTCTATTATTTAGAAGAAACGTTTGGTAAAGATTTGAATTACGTAGAAGAAGAATAGCTACCGTATTTTTGTTAAAACCGACCGTTAAAAAAATTATTTAACCGTTTATTGCCCACTAATTAATTTTTGATTAAAATTGTACCTTAAAGTAAAAGTTAAAAAAACCTTATTTTACAATTATGAATAAATTATATTACGCTGCATCTTTGTTAGCTTTGACATCTTTATCAGTACTAACTGGTTGCAAAAAAGATACAACACCCTTTCCTACTAACCCTCAAAGCAATGGAGTTTACCCGGATTTAGCGTATACAACACCTTGGTTTCCAACTATCTATGATGCAGATGGTATATTTATATCTAATCAAGTTACTGATGAAAAAACTGTAATTATTAGTCCATATAGAAATTTATATGAGTATGGGATGGCAAAAGTAACTGGTACTACAGGCAACTTTAACAATTTGATAGATGCAGGAAACGTTACTTTAAACGATTCTGTGTTAGTTAAATCAACTGCATTATCTTATTTATCATCTATAACAAATTATACTTTAAATCTTTCGAATACAGCTGCATGGAGTATATCAGGAAACGCATCTGTACCAACTATGACAAATACTTTATCAGGCGCTAATAACCCAACTTATTTAAATGACGTAACAACTTGGGATACTAAATGGACTCCTATTTTACCAAGACCTTTGACAGTTGGGTCTTCTACTTATCATTTAGATTCTTTATACAATGCTACTGTTCAGTATTCTATACCTGTAAAAACAGCTAATGCAGATTCTACAATTATTTTTATGACCGATAATGTTAATGGACTTGTTTACAAAAGAACTTGTTTATCTACAGATACTGTAGCCAATTTTAAACCAAACGACTTTCCAATTTCTACTGTTTACGATCTTCCTTCCTTTAAATTGCAAATAAGTGCTATTAAGTACAATCATAAAGATACTCTTTTTGGCGGCATTAATAAAAGATACTATTTCTTAAAAATGGCAAGTGCCATTAAATATTATCAAGCCACTAAGTAGTTATAAATTTACTTAAACAAAAAATCCGATCCTATTAAGAATCGGATTTTTTGTTTTAAAGAGTTTACAAATTAGAAATTTGGTTTTAATAAATACTTGGTATAAAAATCTGTAATAACCTTAACAGCTTCATCTGCTGTATCTACTACATGTACCCGTTCTAAATCTTCTTTATTTACGTTATGCTCTTCTTCCATCATTACGCTTTTAACCCAGTCTAACATCCCTTGCCAGTATTTTCTACCCACTAAAACCACCGGAAACTCGCCAATTTTACTGGTTTGCACCAAGGTTAGTGCTTCAAATAATTCATCTAAAGTGCCAAAACCACCAGGTAGAGCTATAAAACCTTGTGAGTATTTTAAGAAAATAGTTTTTCGCACAAAAAAGTAATTAAAATCTATACTCTTATCTCTATCAACATAATCATTAGGCTTTTGCTCAAAAGGTAATTCAATGTTTAAACCTACTGATTTACCATTTCCTTTTTTGGCTCCTTTGTTAGCAGCTTCCATAATACCTGGGCCACCACCTGTAATAACCCCATATCCCTCAAGGGTTAGTTTATACGCAATCTCTTCAGCAAGTAAATAGTATGGGTTTTCGGGTTTTGTACGTGCACTTCCAAATATAGACACGCATGGTCCTATACGAGCCATACGCTCAAAACCATCTACAAACTCGCTCATTATTCTAAATATTTGCCAGCTATCTGTTGCTTTTATTTGGCTCCAGTCTTTATTTTGAAATGCTTTTCTAATTCTCTCTTCGCTATTTTCCGTCATAAGTATTTGTTTCAGTTTTTTTAGTTTGATTTTCTATCCACATAAAAACATGTGGATTAGCCTTGTAATGCTCTATATCCTTATCTAGTAAAATTACACAAAAATCTATAAAAGGTAAAATACCAAAAACTCCCCCAACTGTACCAATATACACTAATGGAACGTATGGCTTTGTACCTAAGTATATACGGTGTAAACCAATAACACCAAATGGCAGTGGAAATGCCAATACAGCTGCAACCACCTTTTTACCTGTGTTGTTTTTCTTTTTAAGTGCCATCCATAAGGGATTTGGCTTTTCTATTTTACTATCTATTGTAAGTATTTCAACACAACTATTTTTTGTTGAGTAAGAAGCAAATAATTTACCTGTACAGATAATAAAAAATATGAGAATGATTTTTTTCAATAGACTTAGCTACAGGTAAAAGTAAAAAGGATTTGCATAGTGCAAATCCTCTTACTACAATTTAATTAACAAGCTCTATTTAATAGCGTTGTGATAATTTTTGCTTACTTCATCCCAATTAATTACATTCCAAAAAGCACTCACGTAATCAGGGCGACGGTTTTGATAATGTAAATAATAAGCATGTTCCCACACATCTAAGCATAAAATAGGAGTTCCTTTACACTCAGAAATATCCATCAAAGGATTATCTTGATTTGGGGTAGAACAAATAGCTAATGTTTTATCTGCTTTTACACAAAGCCAAACCCAACCACTACCAAAACGAGTTGCAGCTGCTGTTGCAAATTGTTTTTTGAACTCTTCTAAGTTTGTAAAGTGTTTGTTTATAGCTTCAGCAAGTTCTCCGCTTGGGTTTCCACCGCCATTTGCTTTCATTAGTTTCCAAAACATTGAGTGGTTAAAATGCCCGCCACCATTATTACGTACCGGCATTGGATATTTTGAAATATTTTTGCAAATTTCTTCGATACTTAATTTTTCAGCATCGGTACCGGCAATTGCCGCATTTAAGTTTGTTACATATGCTTGATGATGTTTATCATGGTGTATTTCCATGGTTTTTGCATCAATATGTGGTTCTAGTGCTGTGTTTGCGTATGGTAACGCTGGTAATTCAAATGCCATGTTGTTATTTTTTTAATAGTTAAATTAATTATTTATCGAGGTGAAATTAATAAACATTTACTAAAACGAAATTAAATAGTAGTTAATAATTTATAAATAGATAAAGCCCAATAATTACAGGGCTTTTGGTAAATAAATAATTTTTTAATAATACACTAAAAAGTAGTAAATTTGCGACCCTTATTTAAACTTTTATTGAAATGAACATTACCAAAGAAAATATTGATGTGTTAAATGCAGTTGTTACCATAGAAGTTGGTCCTGCTGATTACGAAAAACGTGTTGAAGATGCTATTAAAAAAGCACAACGTCAGGCGTCACTTCCGGGCTTTAGAGCAGGTAAAGTGCCAGCCGGAATGATAAAAAAAATGTATGGTAAATCTGTATTGGCAGATGAGTTAAATAAAATTTTAAACGATAGCTTAAACAATTACATTGTTGAGAATAAAATTGAAATTTTAGGCAATCCGCTACCTAAAGCTGATGAAAAAATTGACTGGGATAATGGCAAAGCTTTTACTTTTAAGTATGATTTGGGTTTAGCACCTACTTTTGATGTAGTGGTTTCTGATAAAACAGCTTTTACATACGAAGTAGTAAAAATTGATGACCAGCTTATTGATAAATATGTAAAAGACGTTCGTAAGAACTACGGAAAACCTACAAACCCAGAAGTTGCTGAAGAAAAAGACGTTGTATTTGTTGACATTAACGAATTAGACGAAACTGGTGCTATTAAAGCAGGTGGTATTTTTAAATCTACCAGCATTGGCATTGAGCGTTTAAAAAGTGAAGCAGGCAAGAAAAAACTTATTGGGGCTAAAAAAGAAGACAAATTGGTTATTAATTGCAAAGAGCTTTATGCTGATGCGGTTGAATTAGCGGTATCTTTAGGTATAAACAAAGAAGAGGCAGAAGCACTAAACTGTAACCTACAGCTTACGGTTAAGAATATTGCCCGTATGGAAGATGCCGACCTTAACGAAGAGTTGTTTTTAAAGGTTTATGGTGATGGTTCTATTAAGACAGAAGAAGAATTCAGAAATAAAGTAAAAGAAGAATTATCTTCTATGTTTACGCAAGACAGCGACCGCAAATTATTTACTGAAATAGAAAAAACGTTAATTGAAACTATCAATCCGGCTTTACCTGAAGACTTTTTGAAACGTTGGTTAATGGCTGTAAATGATAAGCCAGTAACTATGGAGCAATTAAATGCTGAATTTGGCACATGGGCAACTTCAATGAAATGGAAATTAATTGAAAACAAAATAATTAAAAGCAATAACCTTACTGTAACAGCTGAAGAAGCTACCGCAGAAGCTAAACGCTTTGTACATAGCCACTTTGCACGTTACGGGCAAACCCCAAGCGAAGAGGAAGTAGAAAAAACAGCTATCTCTATTTTACAAAAAGAAAAAGAAGCTGAAAAAATATACGAAAACCTTTACTACGCTAAAGTTTTAGCCTTATTTAAAAGCAATTACAAATTGAATACTAAAGAAGTAAGCTATAACGAGTTTTTTGGCATTAAAGAATAAGTATAGCTAACATAATTAACAAAAAGCCTTTCGTTGAAAGGCTTTTTTTATGGTTGAAATTAAGCTAAGAAAACACGCAATCTTTTTACGATATTCGCAAAAAATAAAATCATGTCTAAAGCATTTATACAACACCTGCAAACCGAGCTAACTGCTATTGAAAATAACGGTTTATTTAAACGCGAACGCATTATTGCATCCGAGCAAGGCGCAGCAGTTAAACTGGCGAACGGAAAAGAGGTTATTATTTTTTGTGCTAATAATTATTTAGGCTTATCCTCGCATCCAAAGGTTATTGAGGCTGCTCACAAAACATTAGATACACACGGTTATGGCATGTCATCGGTGCGTTTTATATGTGGCACACAAGACATTCATAAAATATTAGAAAAAAAGATTGCAGATTTTTTGCGCCAAGAAGATACCATTTTATATGCCGCTTGTTTTGATGCTAACGGCGGTGTATTTGAGCCTTTATTGGGTGAGGAAGACGCTATCATCTCTGACGAGTTAAACCATGCCAGCATTATTGATGGGGTACGTTTATGTAAAGCACAGCGTTACCGTTACAAAAACTGCGATATGGCCGATTTAGAAGATCAATTGAAAAAAACACAATCAAACCGTTTCAAGCTAATTGTTACCGATGGTGTTTTTAGCATGGATGGTTTTGTGGCTCCGCTTGATAAAATTTGTGATTTAGCCGATAAGTACAATGTTATGGTAATGGTTGATGAAAGCCATGCTACTGGCTTTATTGGTAAAACCGGGCGTGGTACGGTTGAGTTAAAAAATGTAATGAACCGTGTAGACATTATTACTGGAACACTTGGCAAAGCTTTAGGCGGTGCTATGGGGGGGTTTACCACCGGTAAAAAAGAAGTTATTGAAATTCTTCGTCAGCGTTCTCGCCCGTATTTGTTCTCAAATTCATTAGCTCCGCACATTGTGGGGGCATCTATTGCCGTGTTTGATATGTTAAGTGAGACCACCACTTTACGTGATAAATTAGAGTGGAACATTAATTACTTTAAAAAAGGCATTAAAGAAGTTGGCTTAGAATTTAAGAATGGGGATAGTGCTATTGTGCCTATCATGCTGTATGATGCAAAACTGGCTCAAACCTTTGCTGAAAAATTATTGGCAGAAGGCATTTATGTAACCGGTTTTTTCTATCCGGTTGTGCCTAAAGAGCAAGCCCGTATTCGTGTGCAAATATCTGCCGGACATGAAAAAGAACACTTAGATAAAGCATTAGTTGCCTTTGCTAAAGTTGGTAAAGAGTTAGGGGCAATTAAAGCTGCCGTTTAACACTTTTCCCTCTTTACAATAAAACAACTAATTTTTCGTTATTTTGTAAACGTTTGCAGGCTAAAAATTTCATAAAAACTAACTTAACACCCTTGGTTTACAATCGCACGAAATTGTTTTTTCTTGCCTTTGTTTTCCTGTTTTTTGTATCTGCCTTTGCACAACCCATAACAGAAAGAGGTTTAAATCTGCCTACATTTTATCATCGACGTTTACATTTTGGTTTTAGTTTAGGTTATAATCAAACTGATTTTAGAATTCATACTATTCCAAACTCTCAATTGTATGAGAATTTAAAAGATTCTATTAGATATCCAAGCGAAACTTTAAAACTTAAATCAATTACAAGCAAGGCCGATCCGGGTTTTAACTTAGGAATTATTGTTGATTTTAAAATCCATAATTATGTAAGACTTCGTTTTTTACCAGGCGTGTCTTTCGCATCACGTACACTGTTTTATAATTTTGATGTAATAAGTAATAATCCCGTAACTTCATTTACCGCAACTAGAAAAACAGAATCAGCATTTATTTTATTGCCACTTAATGTAAAATTACAATCAAAACGCATACGCAATTTTGGGGTATATGTTATTAGTGGCGCTACCTATAGCATTGATTTAGCTTCCGGAAAAAAAGACCAAGCCAATGCTGATGTAGTGCGTTTAAAGCAAACCGACTATTATTTTGACGCAGGCGGTGGAGTAGATTTTTACTTCCCTTATTTTAAATTTGCCATAGAAATGAAAATGAGTACTGGTTTACAAAATATTTTAATTAAAGATAACACTGAGTTTACCACCCCCATTAACAAATTAAACTCACATGTTTTTTTAATCAGTATAACATTTGAAGGATGATTAGTTCTCTTAATCTGTCGCTTTCTCCTTCGGAAGCATTCTCTGAAAATGAAATTAAACACAAGGTTCGCTTAGAATTAGCTCTTTTAGAAAAAGATGAACTGCACATTATTTTACAAAAGCGCTCGATAGATTCTCGTCAAAGAAACGTTAAGGTAAATGTAACGCTGCAAGCCTTTGTTAATGAGCCGTTACAGGAAGAAGAAATTAAAGCTGCCTATAAAAACGTATCTGATAAAAAATATGTAGTTATTATAGGTGCAGGTCCGGCAGGGCTGTTTGCTGCTTTGCGTTGTTTAGAGTTAGGTTTAAAACCCATTATTTTTGAACGTGGTAAAGATGTAAAAACACGTCGTAGAGATTTAGCCGTTTTAAATAAAGAACATATAGTAAACCCCGAAAGTAATTATTGTTTTGGTGAAGGTGGTGCAGGAACATATAGTGATGGTAAATTATATACCCGTTCATCAAAACGAGGTGATGTAATTAAAATACTGAAAGCCTTAGTTTTTCATGGGGCAGATAAAACAATTTTGGTTGATGCGCATCCGCACATTGGCACTAATAAACTACCAAAAATAATTGAAACCATTAGGCAAACAATTATAGATTTTGGTGGGGAAATTCATTTTAATGCGAAGCTTACTGATGTTATTATTGAAAAACAGCAAATAAAATCTATCGAGGTTTCTAACTTTGAGACAAATAAAACTACCAACCACCAAACTGATTATTTGATTTTAGCTACCGGGCATAGTGCCAGAGATATATACTATTTACTAAATGATAAAAACATAGCTATTGAAGCTAAGCCCTTTGCTATGGGTGTTAGGGTTGAACATCCACAAGAAATTATTGATAGCATACAGTATCATTGTAATATTAATCAACTAAAAAATGTACGCGAGTTTTTGCCCGCGGCATCATACAGTTTAGTAAATCAGGTAAACGGTAAAGGCGTGTATTCTTTTTGTATGTGTCCGGGTGGCATTATAGCCCCTTGTGCAACCGATGTCGAAGAAGTTGTAACTAATGGCTGGAGCCCATCTAAGCGCAATAACCCTTATGCAAATTCAGGAATTGTAGTTGGATTAGATACTGGTGATTGGAAGGGTTTTGACAAACAAAAAAACTTAGCTGCACTTGCCTTACAGCAGCAATTAGAACATAAAGCTTGGCTTGCCGGTGGTAAAACACAAACTGCCCCTGCCCAACGTTTGATAGATTTTATTGAAAATAAAACAAGCTATACCCTACCCAATTGCTCTTATCAACCCGGCATAACCAGTGTATCTATGTTGCCTGTTTTAGGTAACATAATTGGTAAAACTTTACAAGAAGGTTTTAAAAACTTTGGCGCTAAAATGAAAGGTTATTTAACCAATGAAGCTGTTATTGTGGGAGTGGAATCAAGAACCTCAACTCCCGTTCGTATACCAAGAGATAAAGAGACTTGCCAGCATACACAGATAAAAGGTTTATATCCTTGTGGAGAAGGTGCTGGTTATGCAGGAGGGATTGTTTCAGCAGCGATGGATGGAGAACGTTGTGTAAACGAAATTTTTAAATTAATTTCATAGTAATTAATGGAATTAAAAAACACCTATACAGTTATTGGTTTAATGAGTGGTACATCGCTTGATGGGCTTGATGTTGCTTTATGTACGTTTACAAAAAATAAAAACAAATGGGCTTATAAAATTATTGAAGCAAAAACATTTGCCTACAATAAAACATGGAAAGAAAAACTACAAAAGGCTCACTTACTGAATGCTCAAGAGTTTTGGAAACTGCATGTTGATTTTGGGAGATTTTCGGCACAAACAGTTAATCAGTTTTTAAAGGTAAAAAAGCATAAAGTAAATTTAATTGCTTCACACGGGCAAACTATATTTCATCAGCCACAAAATAGCTTTACTTGCCAAATGGGAGATGGAGCTGCTTTAGCGGCGTTAACCGGCATTACAACTGCCTGCGACTTTAGAAGTACTGATGTTGCCCTTGGAGGACAGGGAGCTCCTTTAGTGCCCATTGGCGATGATTTACTTTTTACTGATTATGATGCTTGCTTAAATATTGGTGGCATTGCAAACATATCCTTTACACATAAAAAACAACGTTTAGCTTTTGATATTTGTCCGACAAATTTGGTATTTAATTTTTATGCTAATAAGGGTGGGATGCCTTATGATAAAGGCGGTAAACTTGCTGCTAAAGGAACAGTTAATCAAGCATTACTAAAAAAATTAAATGCCCTTTCCTTCTATAAAAATTTTAAAGCCAAATCATTAGGCAGAGAGTGGATTGATGAAAAAGTAATTTCTTTATTAGAAAATGAATCCATTTCATTAAGCGATAAACTGGCAACAGCAGTTGAACATAGCGCTTTTCAAACAGCAAAGGTGTTAAATTATTTCAATATTAAAAATGTGCTGATAACAGGCGGCGGGGCTTATAACACTTATTTTATAGAACGGATAAAACATTACACCACTACTTGCCAGCTAATTTTACCCGATGATAAAACTATACAGTTTAAAGAAGCCTTAATATTTGCTTTTTTAGGTGTGTTGCGTTTACGTAACGAAACTAATTGCTTAAAGCAAGTTACCGGAGCCAGTAAAAATAACTGTGGCGGTGCTTTATATAAAGGTTAAACCCCATAACAAAAATCCCCCTTGAAAACAAGGAGGATTTAAATTTTAATCTTCAACTATCTATTTAGCGTAACTGGTAGCTCTTGTTTCGCGAATAACAGTAACCTTTACCTGACCAGGGTAGGTCATTTCAGTTTGTATTTTTTGCGAAATTTCAAATGCCAGTTTCTCTGCATTTTGGTCGGTTACTTTATCAGATGAAACCAAAACACGTAATTCTCTTCCTGCCTGTATAGCATAAGTTTTTTCAACACCTGGATAAGATAGGGCAACGTTTTCTAAATCTTTTAAACGTTTCATATACTGCTCTGCCATCTCTCTGCGTGCGCCCGGACGAGCACCACTTATAGCATCACATATTTGAACAATTGGTGATAACATGGTCGTCATCTCAATCTCATCATGGTGGGCACCAATAGCATTACAAATTTCAGGCTTCTCTTTATATTTTTCAGCCAATTTCATACCATAAATAGCGTGCGGAAGTTCTAGCTCTTCATCAGCTACTTTACCTATATCATGTAATAAACCGGCACGTTTTGCCATTTTAGGGTCTAAGCCCATTTCGGCAGCCATAACAGCGCAAAGGTTTGCAACCTCGCGGCTATGTTGTAATAAGTTTTGTCCGTAAGATGAACGATATTTCATTTTACCAACATGACGAAGTAGTTCAGGATGCAAAGCATGAATTCCTAAGTCAATACAAGTACGTTTACCTGTTTCAATAATTTCTTCTTCAATTTGCTTTTTAACTTTTTCAACCACCTCTTCAATACGAGCCGGATGTATGCGTCCGTCTAACGCTAATTGATGCATAGCCAAACGGGCAATTTCACGACGAATTGGGTCGAAACAACTAAATATAATTGCCTCAGGGGTGTCATCAATAATAACCTCAACACCTGTTGCAGCTTCAAAGGCACGTATATTACGGCCTTCTCTACCAATAATACGACCTTTCATTTCATCACCCTCAATATGGAAAACAGTAACTGAATTCTCAACAGCATGCTCTGCTCCCACTCGTTGTAAGGCTTGTATAACTATCTTTTTGGCTTCTTTATTGGCGTTAATTTTAGCCTCGTCCATTATGTCTTTAACATAACTCATAGCCTCAGTTTTAGCCTCGCCTTTAATGGTTTCAATTAGCTGTTCTTTCGCTTCAGCTGCACGTAAACCAGAAATTGCTTCTAATTGTTGCACTTGTTTTACATGTGCTTTATCAACCTCTTCTTGCTTCTTATTAATGACTTCTAATTGCTGAGTAACCTGGGCTTTAATCTTATCCGCATCCTGTTGCTTACGATTAGCTTCTTCGTTCTTTTTGTTAAGATCAGTTTCCTTTTGCTTAATGTTAGTTTCCCTTTTCTGAAGTTCTTGATTTTTTTCAGTTACTTGTTTATCGTGCTGGGTTTTTAACTGAAAGAATTTCTCTTTTGCCTGAAGTATTTTTTCCTGTTTAACAGCTTCGTTTTTTAACTCGGCTTCCTTAATAAGGTTATCTTTTTCTTGCTGACCGCTTTTATTTAGGCGAGAATTAGCGAGGATAAACCCAATAACCAGTCCGCCTACTAAGGCTACTGATATGGCAATGATGGCTATAATTATGTTCATATATATTTAGTTTGTGGCTACAAACCAAACCATACGAAAAAGAAATTGTTTTTAAGCCTGTACTTTTTTAGCATGGTTTTCTACCATACTATTAAGTTCGTCTAAAAGCGTTTGTAAGCGGTGTATCTCTGAGGCTTGCTGTTGCTTAGTTTTTAGCAGTTCGGTTACCATTTGAAGGCTAACCATGGCAAGAAGGTCACGTTTTTCTTTAACGGGATAATTTTTTTCAAATTCAGAAATATGTTCATTAATAAATGTGGATGCTTGCTGAACCATATCATGGTCTGCTGCATCTAACGTAAGCTGGTAACTTAATCCTGCTATTGTTATGTTTACCGAAGTTTTACCCATCATTTACTTATTTTTTATTCGCTTAACAACGCTATACAATTTTCAATTTCACGTATCAGTTCGTTTATAGCCTGTTTTGCCGCAGTTTTATCTTTTACCTGCAACATTAATGTTTGCGCTAATTTAATGTTTTTATTAGTATGTTCCAAATTATAAATTGCACTCTTTTGGCTTTCAATTACTTGAGTAAGACTAGTTAAAGTTTCATTAGCAGCCTGTAAATCAGCTTCAGTTGTTTGAAACAAGGTTTCAAAGGTGTGTTTTTGCTCATTTAACAAATTTACTTGGCTTAATAATTTATCAATAAATGCTTCATCATCTGTTTTTTCAGAACTGGTACTGTTTAACTCTTCTTCTTTTTGTGATACAATAGAAGTAAGTTGTTCTAATTGCAGGTTAAGGTTTTGTTTTTCTTCTGTCTCAGCTAAAATACCTTCTTGTAAAGAAGCTATTTGAGACTGTAATGAGCCAATTTCTGACTGCAACAACACTACTTTCTCGTCGCGTTGCTGCGATATCATCTCTAACTCATGCTTAACAGCTTGTAATTCAGCTGATAAATGTTCTTTTTCTGCTTGTATATTTTCAACTACACTTTCAACCTCCTCAACAATAGGTGCATTTTGTTGAAGTTCGGTATACTGCATATATAACGTAGAGTAATCTGCTTGTAAGGTAGCATTATCAATTAACAATTGTTCTTGTTGTTGTTGCCAACCAGCTACAATTTCTTCAGTTTGAGATTTTAACGATGTTAACTCAGTTTTATGTTTCTCTATATCCAAATTTTGAGAAGCTACTAGTTGCTTTAAGGTACGTTCTGAATTGCTGATCAAATCAAGTTTTTCCGACATGCCTTTTAACTCGGCTGTTTTCTCTTCCAACTCATTTGCTTTGTTGCCAAGTTCGGTTTTTACACTAAGCTGTACTTTAAGGTTTTCGATTTCGGTGTTCTGACTATCTATATGATAAATCAATTCCCTGATTTTTCCTGTGTACTCCTCGTTTTGAATACTAAGTTTAGTAAGTTCTTCTGTATCTTGTAATTTAGAGTTTATCTCTTCTTTCTCAAGTTGATGAGATGATTCAATGGTTGATATTTTATCTTGAAACTCTTTTAATTGATTCTTTAAGGTTTCAATTTCATCATCTTTTTGCTGAAGAATGCTTTTTTTCTTCTCAACAAGCATGTTAAGACTGTTTATTTCAATCTCTTTTTGCGATACAATTTGTTGTTGCACCTTAGTGCCTTCTGAGTTTAAAAACAAGTTGCGGCGTGTATCCTGCAACGTATTACGGTTAGATAAATCTTCGATAAGAAGTTTCTCTAATTTCTCTTTTAAATCAATATACTCCATGCGAACAAAAATTAATTGTTGCTAAAATATATAATGAAAGTGCGTTTTTTAAGCTCCGTAATTTTTGTTTTAAACAATAAAAAGTTAGTATTGTTCTTTTACTATACATTTGCAAAAAATAAATATATGCTGCAATCAATGACAGGTTATGGAAAAGCCTCGGTAGATTTTGAAGATAAAACCATTACTATAGAAATTCGTTCGCTTAACAGCAAAGGCTTAGATGCCTCTTTACGTATGCCAAGTTTATATCGCGAAAAAGAAATAGAATTACGTACCGAACTTGCCAAATTATTTGAACGTGGTAAAGTTGATGTTTCGGTTAGTGTTGATTACAGAAGTGAGCAGCCATCTACCCAAATAAACGTGCCACTTGCCGAAGCTTATTATAATCAACTAAAAGAATTAGCCACAAAAGTACATGAGCCTAACGCTAACTTACTTGAATTGGTTATGCGCATGCCTGATGTTACAAAATCGGCTACCAGCACACTTACTGAAAAAGAATATAAGCAGTTTTTAGAAACCTTTAAAAAAGCAGCTGAAGGGGTTATAAGTTTTAGAAAAACAGAAGGTAAATCTTTAATAACCGAGTTTACTAAAAGAACAGATTTACTTTTAAGCTATTTAGAAAAAATTGAAGTAACCGACCCGTTACGCATTGAAAAGATAAAAACACGCATACATAAAAATATTGCTGAGTTTGTTGCCGCTGAAAACATTGATAAAAACCGTTTTGAGCAAGAGCTTATATATTATTTGGAAAAAATTGACGTTACTGAAGAGAAAACCCGCCTTCGTACACACATAAAACATTTTATAGATACAGCTAAAGAGCTTGCCGGAGGCAGAAAGCTAAACTTTATTGCCCAGGAAATGGGGCGCGAAGTGAACACCATAGGCTCAAAAGCTAACGATGCCGATATACAACAATTGGTAGTGTTAATGAAAGATGAAATTGAAAAAATTAAAGAGCAGACTTTAAACGTTCTTTAACTCATATTTTACTTCCCCTTTTTCTTGTCTAACAAATTATTTAACCTTTCTATAGCAGGTTCGTAATTGGTTCTGTTTTGTACAGCCATTTTATAATCAGCTTCAGCATCAGCATAATTTTTTAAATCTTCAAAACATATACCACGTGCTAAATACGCTTCGGCATACTCCGCATCGGCATCAATGGCTTGGGTAAAATAACCCTTGGCTTTTTCTACATCTTTTAAAAACGCATAATTTATAAATCCTAAATTATATAAGGTGTTTTTATTCTTTTTATCAATGCTTAGTAATTTATTATACGCATCAATGGCTTGTGGTATCCTTTTAGTATCCTGATAAAATTTTCCTACAAAATAAATAACCTCGGTACTATTTGGTCGCACACGCAATGCGTTGTTAAAATACTCAATGCATAAAGCACTTCTTTTTGCAGCTAAAATGATTCCTAATTCTACATAAGCATCGTAGTATTTGTCATCTTGCTCGCAAGCAGTCTGCATACTACTTATAGCTAACGCAGTATCGCCACTCTCTTTGTAACACATTCCTTTTAAAAAATACCCCAAAGCATTAGTCGGCTCTATTTTAAGGGCGTTGTTTATATTGTTTATACTTTCCTGATATTTCTTAACATAAAAATACATTTCAGCTAATTTTAAATAAGCCTTGGTAGATGTTGGTATATTTTTAATGCAACGTTCAAGTGCTTCTTTAGCTTGACGAGTTTTACCCGGTATAAAACTAGCATCGGTAAGTAAAATATAAAAGCTATCGGTCGTTAAACTATCTATTTTAAGCGCTCGGTTTGCATCTTCAATGGCTGCATCAAAATCTTTAAAACCTAAATAAACTTTCCCCCGCTTGTAATATAAATGCGAATTGTTTGGGTCTGACTTTAATAATTCGTTCAGATTTTTTAACTCTACCGAGTTTACTTCTTCACTAAGGGTATCTTTTGTTTTAGTATTTTTTTTATCTGATTCTTTATTAGTGTTTGTACAGCTTGTTGCAAGAATTGACAACACGGCAATAAATGGTATAAATTTTCTTATCATGCCTGCAAAATAAATAATATTTTTACTGCCACTGCTTAATTTATCTAAAATTAATAAAATGAAAAAACTAGTACTTGCTTTATTTATGGCTTTATCGTTTAGCTTATTTGCCCAAATAGGCGATACCGTGCATGTTAAACCACTTAATCAAATAACGGTAGTTACTAACCCGAGTACTGGCAGTAATGGTTATAAAGGCTGGGGAGTGTTTCCTGACACTTCAAATCACGTTCGTAAAATAATAGTAACCTTAAATTACAAGTGTGCACCTGGCATGAACTGTGGCGCATGGGATTATATAGATAATTTATACTTAAGACGTTTAGGTGGTGTTAATCATCCATCGCAAAACACCGAAATTGTTAGGTTTATTACACCTTATGGCGGAGGATTTAACCATACAACCTGGGGTTTTAGCTGGCATATGGATGTTACTGATTATGCGATGTTTTTACACGATTCAGTTGAAGTTGAGTATGTGCATGGCGGTTATGAAGGCACTAATGTAGGATGGCAGGTAACAGTTGATTTTGCTGTAATAAATGGCGACCCAATTGCAAACCCTATTAGTTTTAACCAGTTATGGAATGGAAGTTTTAATTACGGAGATACCGCACATCCTATACAAAACTACCTAACACCTGATTCCGTTATGATAAACCCTGTTACCGTTATAACCAAAATACGTACTATACATACCGGGCATGGCGAGGATACTAATAATTGTTCTGAATTTTGTCCGGCTATGCGCACTGTAAAAATTGATGGTAATATAGTAAGCACTCGCAACCGTTGGCGCACATGCGGAGATAATGCTTTATATCCTCAGGCTGGTTCATGGATTTATGACAGGGCTAACTGGTGCCCAGGTTCTATTGTTCATCCCGATTTTGTTTTGAGCACCACGCTTACTCCCGGAAATAAACACACTTTTGAATTTATTATGCCTCCTTATATTGGCGGTGTGGCAAGTAATGGCAACGGATATGCTTATGAGGCCATTGATGCGCAGCTTTTTCAGTATAAAGGCATCAATAAAAGTATAGATGCCTCTATTGAAGAAGTTTATCAGCCATCTAATATGCCTGAGTATAGCAGAATAAATCCTGCCTGCGATAACCCACGTATTTTGGTTAGGAATAACGGCAGCACAGCTATTAGTTCTTTAGGCATAAAATACGGATTAAAAGGTGGTGTTTTTCAAACTTATACCTGGAACGGAGCTCTAAATTTTGCCGATACAGCTACCGTTTTGCTGCCTAATTTATCATTTCCATCAACCACTACAACTACTGCTGTTTTTCAGGCTTATATAACTAACATAAATAGCGGACAAACCGACCAATATCATTATGACGATACCGCTAAAGTACAGTTAACAAACCTACCTGTTATTTATGATACGGCCTTTATTGTTTACCTAAATTGCAATAACGTTTTAGAAGACAGTTATTATGTTTTAGACGCTCAAGGTAATATTGTACATAGCCGGGTGGCGGCTAATTTGCAAGCTAATGCAGTATACAGAGATACGTTGCACCTTACACCAGGTTGTTATACCATGATACTGTATGATACAGGTGGGGATGGATTAAACTCTTCTTTTAGCCCAAATCAAGGACAAGGGGCGTTTATGCTGAGAAAAATAGGTGGAATTCCTGCAGGTTATTATTACAAGGTTTTTAATCCTGATTTTGGTAATTTTACTCAACTGTCGTTTTTTGCCGTACCACATGCCTTTGCTACCTCTATTCAGAATGTGAAAAGCAACGCTGATTTTAACATGTCGGTTTTCCCGAATCCAACTAACGGAAAAGCCATTATTCAGTACCAAGTATCGGCAGATAGTCATCCTGTCTTATTTTTGTTTAATGCACTTGGCCAGCAATTAATGCAAACTAACCTCATTAACTCCGAAAACCTATATGAAATTGATTTAAGTGGCTTAAGCAATGGTTTTTATTACTTAAAACTACAAACTGAGCAAGGCAGCAGCATAAAGAAAATTATTAAAGAGTAATTGGCTTTTAACTAAAAAGTATTATATTTGCACCCTTAATTTTATTAAATATCATGAAAAAAGACATTCACCCAGAAAGCTATAGATTATGTGTTTTTAAAGACATGTCTAACGATTTTACATTTTTAACCCGTTCTTGCACAGACACTAAAGACACCATTAAATGGGAAGACGGTAACGAATATCCATTAGTTAAATTAGAGATTTCAAATATGTCGCACCCGTTTTATACCGGTAAACATATGCTAGTTGATACTGCAGGACGCGTAGATAAATTCCGTACACGTTACGCTAAAAAGAAATAAACCTAAAAACATGAAAAAAATATCTTTATTAGCACTTGTTACTGTATTATTTTTTGCCTGCGGCGGAAATAAAAAATCTAAGCTTATTATTGGCGATTGGAAAATAGCTGATATGTCTGCTCCAACACCTCCTAATTTACCAGATTCTTTAAAAAGTCAGTATGAGACTATGTTAAAAGCTCAGGTTGATAAAATTAAAGCAAGTTCTACTTTTAATTATAAAGAAGACGGCACCTTTGCTTACAATTTTGCCGGTCAAGCAGGTGGTGGCACTTGGAAGCTTAATGAAGAAGCTACTGAGCTTACTTTAGTTGATGGCGGTAAAGCCGACGTATCTAAAGTACTTGAATTAACTGAAAATAAATTGGTTTTTGAGTCTCCTCAACCTAACGGACAAGGTAACTTAACACTAACTTTATCTAAATAATAGTTTTTATTTGTTTTTGATTACAAAGAAGCCCTTTTTAAAAAGGGCTTCTTTGTTTCCGATAGTTTGTAGTTATTTTATTTGGCTAATAGCTCGTTGGCAATTGGCGTAATTTACCGTATCGTTTTTAGATAAGTAGTATTTAGAAAGCTCCTGATAAGCATACACAAAATCTTTCTTAATTTTTAAAACCTTTTTCCACTGCTCGGCTGCTAAATCCATTCTATCGGTTAGTTTATATAAAGTGCCTAAATTTTGTAGGGCAGTATAGTTATCTGGGTGCAGCGCAAGCTCTTTATTAATCTCACGTTCTGCTTCCGGAAACATATCCAGTTTCATATAATCAGTTGCCATGTTGTTATGAAACATAACCAAGGTCGAATCTACCTTTAAACCTCGCTGATACGTTATAATAGCTGAATCGTAATTCTCAATTTTCTCATATTGTTTGCCAAGGGTTAAGTAAGCAAATGTTCCATATTCCGATGTTTCGGTACCGTTTTTATAAAACGAAATTCTGTCTTTAAAAACAGGCAAACGGTTATTGGTTAAAAACCAAAACACTACAATAAAACCAAAAGGAACAGCTGCGGTTTTAAGATTACTAGTATTTATATCCTTTATCCATTTTGTTTCGGCCATTATAAGTAAAAAGCCAAATATGGGCACATAAATTCTATGCTCTAAACCCACAAAAGGAGATACCAAAGCAGGAAACAAAAAAATAAAATACCAAAATAAGCCAAATAAAATATAGTTCCATCGTTTAACAGGTGTAAAATATATAGCGGTTGCAACTAGTGCTACAGCAAAAATTCCGTAAATAAAATGAGTGTCTCTGATGGTTGGCAACACACTTAAATCAAAAGGAAATATGGTTTTACCTATGTACTGAGATATCATAGGCGCATTAGTAAAGATATTTTTTATAACATTACCCATATAGGTAGCATTATTAGCATCTAATGCGGCTTGTCTTAAAACCCACCAAGGCAAAATGCAAACCAAATAACCTATACCCAAAGTAATGTAGGTTGATTGCTGAACTTTGGTTTTATCCTTTACTATAAATTTTAGATAGAAAAATACAAGCGGTATAAGCATAATGCCATTTTCTTTTGCGAAAAGACCAAATACAAACATTAATACATGCAAGGCCAATAAATATGTTTTCTTTTCCTCTAAATATCGAATCAGAAAAATAAAACTCGCTAAAACAAACACGGCTAATAAAGAATCGTTCCTTCCGGGAATCCAGGCTACGGCTTGTGCTAAGGCAGGGTGTACTAAAAAGAACACACATAAGATAAATGCCGGCAGCGGTGCAACGCCAAACTTTTTAAAGAAAACAAGCAATAATATTCCTGTTAAAATATGCAGCAATAAGTTTGTTAAATGATAAAAATAAGGTGCCGGACTGCCTGCTATGTGAGCATCTACCATAAAACTAAGCGTCATTAATGGTCTGTAATAATCGTGTGACCACTTATCAGCTTGCTCATCTACCTTAAATATGTGCTGATTAAACGCTTTTGGTATGTTATGGTAATCCGAGTTGAATTTGTATTTATCAATTACTAAAATGCTATCATCTAAATAATTAAAACCAAATTTTAAGGCTGTACCATATAATATAAATGATAGTATAATTACTACAACAATCTGCAAACGCATATTGTTCCATAAAGGAAATCCTGATGTTTTTGCAACTTTATCTTGTTTAGTTTTTGCCATTATTTAAAAATATCACTCATAAATCTTCCAAATCTGTATGGAATTTCTATAACTCTATTGGGGCCTGTAGATACTATCATATATACACCCGCTCCTATAGGGCCACCTAAAATAGCTGCGGCCGCAAATCCGGCAGTTCCCTTACTAGCAGGGTTTTTCATAGGTTTAAAAGATGCTGTGGCTGTTTTATATTTTGGTATTATAAAATATCGCGATTTTTTTTCTGACTTATATTTTATAAGCAAATTGGTTAATTTATTTTCGGTAACAGCAATGTTATAATCTGTATTTAAGGATACCTTAATTTCAAAACTTTTATTTGAACTGAACATTTTTTTTGTACCATTCAAATAAAAGTCGGCTGAATCTTGAGGGTGAGTGCTTGGTCCAAACAAGTAAATATTATTTTTATTTGCTTTTAATTTATTAGCCTTTAAATAATAATCTCCGGCAAAATATACGTTGACAATAAGGATTCCAATCGAATCTTTTTCGGTATAGGTTTGCAAACAAAATGCATTTGCTCCCATTTTATTTGCCTTTTCTTGGAATTTAACAGCCCATCTTACTACAGTACCCGTATAATGGTTAGCCTCACCTATAATTCGTAAAGTAGCTATATAATTTAATTTAGAAGTATCATTAACATCTTCGATATAATCAAAATCTTTAATAGCGTAATTATGCTGAAAGCCCGATTTATTAAGTATTTCTACCTTTTGGCCGTAAAATAATTTAAAACTTAACAAGCAAAATAACCAAATACTTTTTTTCATTTATTTCAGTAGAAAGCAAATATACTAAAACCCCTCATTTTTCGTTGATGGGACTATAAATATGGTTAGTTTTTCTTTATCAAATACGTATATTCGCAGTTCGAAATTATGAGTACAACAATAGCAAAAAAAATACAAATGGTAGACCTTAAAGGTCAGTACCAAAAAATTAAAACAGAAGTAGATGCTGCTATACAAGAGGTAATTAATAGTGCCGCTTTTATAAATGGCCCGGCTGTAAAAGAGTTTCAGGTAGATTTAGAAAAATACCTGCACGTAAAAAATGTTATTCCTTGTGCTAATGGTACCGATGCCCTACAAATAGCCATGATGGCATTGGGTTTGAAACCCAGCGATGAAGTTATAACTGCCAGCTTTACCTATGTTGCCACAGCCGAGGTAATTGGTCTATTAGGGTTAACACCTGTTTTGGTTGATGTACACCCCGACACTTTTTGTATTAACGTAGCTGCTATAGAAAAAGCTATAACACCAAAAACTAAAGCCATTGTAGCTGTGCATTTATATGGGCAATGTGCCGACATGGAACCGATTTTAGCATTAGCTAAAAAACATAACCTTTTTGTAATAGAAGATGTAGCACAAGCTATTGGAGCAGAATATACATTTGCTAATGGTGCCAAACATAAAGCAGGAACCATGGGCAATGTTGGTTGTACATCATTTTTTCCGAGTAAAAATTTAGGCTGTTATGGCGATGGTGGAGCTATGTATACTAATGATGATGAGTTAGCTAAAAAATTAAAAATGATTTCTCATCACGGGCAAAGCATTCAGTACGTGCATGATATTGTAGGGGTTAACTCTCGTTTAGACACTATACAAGCAGCTATTTTAAAAATAAAATTACAACATTTAGATGAGTATGCCACAGCCAGAAATAAAGCAGCAGCTCATTACGATAAAGCTTTTGCTAACAACCCTAAAATTAAAACTCCGGTTCGTGCAAAAAACTCAACGCATGTTTTTCACCAATATACTTTACAATTAGTAGGCGTTGATAGAAATAAAATTAAAGAACAATTAGCTGTTAAAGATATACCAAGTATGATTTATTACCCAATTCCGGTACATAAACAAAAAGCTTATCAAAGTGAAAGAAACTTGTCGGCTAATTTAGTTGTAACCGAACAGTTAACTCCTTGTGTGTTATCATTGCCTATGCATACAGAGTTAGATGAAGCAACCTTAAATTATATATCATCTTCTTTATTAGAATTAATAAACGCCTAACACCATGATAGACGACATTAAACTAAACGATATGTTTTTAGATGCTGATAGTCTTATCAGTAAAGGACAAATTGGAGAGGCTCAACGTGTGTTAGAAGCCATTATAGCTGAAGACCCAAGCTTTGGGCGTGCCCATAATCACTTAGGATGGATATATGAAACCAAACTAAGAGATTATGAAAATGCTGAGAGACATTATCGTATGGCGTTAACATTTACACCATCTTATTGTCCGGTATATTATAATTACTCGGCTGTTTTATCTACCCAAAAACGTTGGGCCGACTTAGAAAATTTATTAACCGACGCACTTAAAGTGCCTGAAATAAATTTAGCTACCATACATAACGAATTTGGTATTATGTACGAACTTCAAGGCAAATACGATCAAGCAATTATTTCGTATAAAAATGCGGTAAAAAATTCGTTAGACATTAAAAATGTAGATTTATATAAGGGCAGTATTGCACGTTGCAAATCAAAACAAGAAATAGACAATTTATGAATATAGCAGTAGTAGGTACTGGGTACGTTGGTTTAGTAACAGGCACTTGTTTGGCTGAAACCGGAAACACCGTAATTTGTGTTGACATTAATGAAGAAAAAGTAAAAAAAATGAAAGAAGGTGTGGTGCCTATTTATGAACCACATTTAGATGTTTTATTTCACCGTAATATTAAAGCTGGTCGTTTAAGTTTTACTACCAGCCTTGTTGATGCCATTGAAAAAGCAAGCATAATTTTTTTGGCTTTGCCAACTCCTCCCGGTGAAGATGGCAGTGCAGATCTGAGTTATATACTTGGCGTAGCAAACGATTTAGGAAAAATTATTAAAGACTATAAAGTAATTGTAGATAAAAGTACGGTACCTGTTGGCACAGCCGATAAAGTGCGTGAAGCAGTTGCAAAACATGCAAAAGTAGCTTTTGATGTTGTTTCTAACCCTGAGTTTTTACGCGAAGGCTTTGCAGTTGATGATTTTTTAAAGCCCGACCGTGTGGTAATTGGTGCAAGCTCTGAAAAGGCTCGTAAAACAATGGAAGAGCTTTATAAGCCTTATGTTCGTCAGGGTAACCCCATTATTTTTATGGATGAGAAATCTGCTGAACTTACTAAATATGCGGCCAACGCTTTTTTAGCTACTAAAATTACTTTTATGAACGAGATTGCCAACCTATGCGAAAAGTTGGGAGCCGATGTTGATATGGTTCGTATTGGCATAGGAAGCGACGACCGTATTGGTAAACGCTTTTTATTTCCAGGCATTGGTTATGGTGGAAGTTGTTTCCCTAAAGATGTTCAAGCCTTAGCTAAATCTGCCACCGAGGTAAATTATGATTTCAGTATTCTTTCATCGGTAATGGAAGTAAATGAAAAACAAAAAACCATTATCATCCCAAAAATTAAAAATTACTTTAGTAACAATTTAAAAGGAAAACATTTTACTGTGTGGGGTTTAGCCTTTAAACCCGATACAGATGATATTCGTGAGGCACCGGCTTTATATGTTATTGAAGAATTATTAGCTGCAGGAGCAACTGTTACTGCTTACGATCCTGAGGCTATGGAAAATGTAAAAAAGGTTTTTGGCGATAAAATAAAATTTGCTGCCGACCAATATGAAGCCTTAAATAATGCCGATGCTTTGATTATTGCTACCGAGTGGAGCTTGTTCCGTACGCCTGATTTTGATAAAGTATCGTCTCTACTTAAACACAAAGTAGTTTTTGACGGAAGAAATTTGTATAGCTTAGAGCAAATGAAAAAACTTAATTACTACTATTGCAGTATTGGCAGAGAAGTAGTTAAATAAATTAGATTATTTTTGATATAAATTAAGTCCTGACATGAATAAATATTTTTTAATCGCTTTATTATTTCCATTTGTATTAAGTTCTCAAACGGATGATGGAAGCCTTGGCAAAGTATCGGCAAAAACTGCTGAAGATAAATTAATGGCAGGTAATTTTGAAGATGCCATATCTGATTACGTTACCTTACATGCACAAGAACCTCAAAACGAAAAATATGCGTATAATTTAGCTGTTTGCTATCTTAATTACAATGGTAACAAAACCAAAGCTGTGCCTTATTTAGAAAAAATAACTCACAATGCTAAACACGATCCAAATGCCGATTACCTTTTAGGACGCGCTTACCAATATGCTTTGCGTTTTGATGATGCAATTGCAGCCTTTACACGCTTTACTAAAAATGGTAAGGGTAAAGAAGAAAACTTAAAAGATGCCGAACAGCAAATTCAATATTGTTTAAATGCTAAGGAACGTGTAAAGTACCCACTTGATGTTACTTTCGAAAATCTTGGTAAAGCTGTTAATAGCGAGTATAACGATTATTATGCTTTTGTTCCTTTAGATGAATCTTTTATTATTTATAATTCTAAACGCCCTTTTGGCGATGTAGATGCAAAGCCAAATGGCGAGTATCCAACTGTTATTATGCTATCAGAAGTAAAAGACGGGAAATATCAGTCCGCTAAAAAATTAGAACTACAGCTTCCAAAAGGTACATCTAATGCAGAAGTAATTGGTTTAAGTGCTAACGGAAACACCTTACTTTTATACATTAGTGATGCTAAAGGCACAGGTAGCATCTATACTTCAGAACGTAGTTCTACACAAGATAAATTTGAAAAACCTGTTTTACTTGACAAACAAATTAATTCACCAACCAGTGAAGAAATTGCAGCATCTATAAGTGCAGAAGGAGATATTATTTATTTTGCCAGCGATAGAGTTGGCGGCATGGGCGGAACTGATATTTATGCTTGTCGTAAAACACCGCAAGGTGCATGGGGTTTGCCTCAAAATTTAGGTAAAGAAATAAATACAGCACAAAATGAAGATTTCCCAAACATTTCTCCTGATGGGAAAACCCTTTACTTTAGCAGTACCGGGCACAGTAGTATGGGTGGTTATGATATTTTTAAAGCAACAAAAAATGAAGAAACCAATGCTTGGGAAAACACTAAGAATATTGGTTATCCTGTAAACACTCCACTTGACGATTACAATTTCCGTGTTTCAAAATCAAGCAGATATGGTTATATATCTGCTATACGTGAAGAGGGACTTGGCGATTACGACAACTACCGAATTACATTTAATGATGTAGAACCTGAACTTACTGTTATGTACGGACAAGTTTTATCAGAAGATGGCACGCAAATTAATTTTCCTGATGTACTAATAACTGTAACCAATGATAAAAATGGAGAATTAATTGGCACTTATCTTCCTAACCCTAAAACCGGTAAGTATGTAGTAATTTTACCTCCCGGTAAATACACATTAACGGTTGAGCTATTCGACTTTAAGTTGCTTACCAAAAAGTTGGAGATACTGGATAAAGTTTCTTTCCAATCGGAAATGGAGTTTGACTTAAAACTTCAAATTCAAAAATAAATTCTATTTAAATGTAAGCGAAAAGCTAAGCCCTGCTCCTATGCCCAAAGGGTTTTGTACGCAATAAAATGTTTTAGGTTTTATACTTAAACTAAGGTTATCACTTACGTCAAATGTTTTAAAGTGTCCATCAATGCTGGCATCAATAACATTTAAAGCATAAATAATAAGAATGCCTACCGCACTAAAATCTCTGTATTTATCATACACTGCTTTTTGGGTGTTTAAATCCGTTACAGATAAATTTACAAGGTTAGTGTCGCCATGAGCTTGATTATGAGCATAACGATATACCAACTCTTTATGATATATTTGATACTTGTTGTTTTCAAATGTAAATAAAGCTATACCACCTGCTAAGACTGCATACACGATAGGAATTTTCCAAAACTTTTTGTTATAAGCTTGCCCCAAACCAGGTAAAATAGCCGACATAACAGCCGCTCTATGTGCTTGCTTGTTAGATAGTTTTTTAATTGCTTTTTCAGAAGTATCGGAAGGCGGATTGAAATCCGTAAAATTTTCAGACGCGAAATTTTCAGAAGAAATAAATAATAGTAAAAGTAAACAGCTTAAAAATTTTATACCCTTGTTCATTTTACAGAAATTATTTTTTACATAAATAAATCATTTCTCCTTTTGGCAAGCGGTATCTATCTATTAATTCAGGCGAAAAGCTATTCGCATAATCATCTGCAATAACCGTAAAACCTGCTTCCTCTAAACGGTTTTTATAGTCTAAGCCAAATAAACGCACATGATCTTTTTGCCAAAAATGCTCTTCACGCGCTTCGGGTGTGGTAATGCTTTTGTCTTCGTAAGTTGTTTGGCGTGTAATGTCCATTGGCACCTGAAAAATGCCCCAACCACCAACACTCATAATACGATAAAGTTCGCGCATACATTGTCTGTCATCTTCTACATGCTCTAATACATGGTTGCAAAAAATTACATCAAAACTATTGTCTTTAAAAGGTGCGTGATGCAAATCCATTTTTACATCGGCAATAGGTGAGTTTAAATCTGCCGTTGTGTAAGTAATGTTTTTCATTGCCTTAAACAGTTTGTAAAAACATTGTTCAGGAGCAATGTGCAGCATTTTATGGTTTGCTGTAAAAAAGTTTGTTTTATTTTTCAGGTAAAGCCAAAGCAGCCTGTGTCGCTCTAAAGACAAACTGCCCGGACATAATACATTTTTTCTTTTCGCTCTGCCCGAATACCCATATGGTAAAAATTTACGATAGGTTTTTCCGCTAATGGGGTCTTCGTATTTATTGCCCGCATAAACTATAGGGGCAATTTTGCTGAATAATAAACTTACCTGAATTAAAATGGGGCGCGGTATATTGCGCAATAACCAATGAAACATTTTATACTAATTTTGAAATAATGTCTTCAACACTCATGCCATCTGCTTCGGCTTTATAATTACGTACCACACGATGCCTTAACACATGGTGTGCAACTGCTTTTACATCTTCAATATCGGGCGAGTACTTGCCATTAAGTGCTGCGTGACATTTTGCACCAAGTACTAAATACTGCGAAGCACGCGGGCCTGCACCCCATGATAAATATTGTTGAGCCAATTTATTATCTACTGTGTTATTAGGACGTGTTTTAACGGCTAGTTTTACCGCATACTCCACTACATTATCAGCTACAGGGATTTTGCGTATCAACTGCTGAAAATAAATAATCTCTTCAGCAGATATAATTTTATTTAAAGTAACTTTTTTATCGATGGTAGTTTGTTTTACTACCTCATACTCTTCTTCCAAAGTAGGATAATCTAACCACAGGTTAAACATAAAGCGGTCAAGCTGAGCCTCCGGTAACGGATAGGTTCCCTCCTGCTCTATTGGGTTTTGTGTGGCTAACACAAAAAATGGTTCAGGTAAATGGTACCTTTTTCCGGCAACAGTTATAATGCGTTCCTGCATAGCTTCTAACAAAGCTGCCTGTGTTTTAGGGGGTGTACGGTTTATTTCATCTGCCAAAACAATATTGGCAAACAAGGGTCCTTGTACAAATTTAAAATTACGTGCCTCGTCTAATATTTCAGAGCCAGTAATATCACTAGGCATTAAATCGGGCGTAAATTGTATACGGTTAAATGTTAGCCCTAAAACATCGGCAATGGTGTTTACTAATAAGGTTTTTGCCAAGCCCGGCACACCCACTAATAAGCAGTGCCCACGACAAAAAACAGATATAAGCGTGTTATCAATAACGTCATGCTGACCAACAATTACTTTTCCAATTTCGGTAGAAAGTTTTTTACTGGTAGCATGTAAAGCATCTAAAGCTTCAACATCTGATTTAAATTGCATAGCGTTTTTTTAGAGGAAACGAAGTTAGCATAACATAGGCGTAACAACAAATAAAAAGGCAATATTTATGTTAGGTTAACAAGCTGTTTTAGTAAACTAAACCTTAACACCAATAACCAGTACATCATCAACCTGCTCTATCTCTCCGCGCCAGTTTTCTATGGTGTTGTTTAAAAAATCTTTTTGTTTTTCAATGGGCAGTTTGCTGGTCTCTTTAAGGAGTGTTCTAAAATTACCGGTCATAAACTTTTTACCTTTTGGCCCACCAAACTGATCGGCATAACCATCGCTAAAAATATAAAAAGTATCGCCTTTTTGTAATTGAATTACATTGTTGGTAAAATCATGTATAATGCCATCTACCCTAACCCCTACCGGAAATTTATCGGCTTTATATTGAATTAATTCTCCGTTACGGATTAAATACAGCGGATTAAATGCTCCCGAAAATTGGAGTTCCATTTTATCATAATCAACACAACACAAACCCATATCCATGCCATCTTTAGTTTGGCTGGCTATTTTGTTATCATCTTCTACATCATATTTTGGATTTAATGTGTCTACCACACCTTTGCTCATTTTATCCATTATAACCGAAGGAGCAATTTCTGTATTACTGTTAATTGTAATTTCTTTTAAAATATTATAACCTACCAAACTCATAAAAGCACCTGGTACACCATGTCCTGTACAATCAATGGCTGCTATATACGACTTGTTTTGTATTTTTTTAATCCAGTAAAAATCTCCGCTTACAATGTCTTTTGGTTTAAACAACACAAACGATTGTGGTAATATTTGTCTTACTGCATGGTCGGTAGGAATGATGGCTTCCTGCAGACGTTTTGCATAGCGTATACTATCTGTAATGTGTTTATATAATATTTCTAATTCGTTATTTTTTGTTTTAATCTCTTCGCTTTGTTTTACTACTTGTTCGGTACGCTCAATTACTTTTTGTTCGAGCATGTGCTCGTTCTCCGCTAAATCAGTACGCATTTTTAATAGTGCGTGCCCTAAATTATCCTGGTCGCTAAGTGGTTTGTAGTACGAGTCAAAGTTTCCGCTACCGACCTCTTTGGCAAAATCAGTAGTTAGTTCCATAGCAGACACCAAGCCGTTTAAAGCCATGTTCATGTCTCCAATTTCATCGCTTCTATTTATTAAACGATCTTTTGGCAACACACCAAAACTCATATCCTGCAAAACATTTTTAAGCTTTTGCACCGGTTTTACAATCGTTCTGATGGTAAAAAAGGCAATAAGGATACCACCAATAACTAAGAAAATTCCCAGCAGTTTTACAAACGTCATTAAATAATCAAATGAGGTAAACATTTGATGGGTAACTAAATCTGCATTATTTTTTTGCGAATTAATGAGCTGGTTAAGTTGGTTATAAACTACATTCAGTTTATCATCAGCAGCTTCTAAAGCTAAAGCAGCCGGAAATTTTATAGAGGCATCGTCGTAAGCAGAAAACGAATTTATCTGACTCATTATTTCATCCTGATACTGTTTAAAAAGTTGGTCGGTAAATGAAAAAATGGTTCTTATTTGTTCTTTTTCATCCTCTGTCCAATGAACGGAAAGGCTATCTATTCCTTTTTTTAAAGCGGGATACTTATATTTAATAAGCTCTCTTAAATCTTGCTTAAAAGGGTCATCGTCTTTGCTTTGTACATGGTACCACTTAGTAATTAAAATTTGTGAACGTTGTAAAGTAGAATGAAAAAACTCTAACGAAGTTACGCTTGGGGTTACAACTTTTACAACCTGGTCGGTTTCGCGTTTACTTTGGTTTACTATTATATTGGTATAAATAAACGCAATTAGGGTAAATAAAATTACCAAGGCAAAACCTGCTCCTATTTTTTTTCCTATGGTAAATTTAAACGCCATTATTACTTGTTCATCTCCTCAAATTTCTTTTTGTATTCGTTATATTTTTCCGAATCATTAAGAAGATAATAAATACCGGCAAGCCCTTCTACTACCGATTTATCTGCGGGATTTATTTCGTTTGCTTTTATCAGATAAGGTAAAGCTTTTTTACCAAAAGCAACCGATTGGTCCTGATAAACAGGCAATTGATCAAGCGGTACATCGTAGTCCATTTTTTTAATAATATCAACTGCCTGATTGTAGTATAGAACACCAATATTTTTATTAATAAAATCTGTATTTGAATTTATTTCGTATGCTTTTAATAAATAATAATTAGCGTAATCAAGCAAGTTTTTAGACATGGTTTGCTCAAAGCCTTTCTCAAACATAGAGCCTATGGTTGAATAAACATCGTAGTTGTATTTTTGCTCATTAAAAGCAGGGTCTATTATTTTTTTAATGGCTTTGTGCTTATCAAAATTTATCAAAGACTCTTGATAATTAACTGTATCAAGTGTTTTGTTTATGTCGTTATGGTATAAAGAAGCCAGATAATTTAACGATTTTAAAACCAGTTCTTTTTGTGGGTTTTTGTTTTCGGCATCTAATTGTAACGATTGTATAAACGAAACCGTAGCACTATCTCTGTAAGGAGATGCCACATTATTCATTTCACTTGTTTTATAAAGGTCTTTATAAATTACACCGCGCATCATCCATGCATTATAATCTTTGGCTGATTCGGGGTTTTGAACGGCTTCATTAATTAAAACTTTTGCCGAATCTAATTTTTTAGCTGAGTAAAATTCAATGGCTTTATTTACCTTATTGGTTTGGGCAATAGTGCTTTGGGTTGCCACAATTAGTAACACACAAATTAAACCTATGTTTTTTAACCCTTTCATTTAATTAATTACACTTGCTGCCAGTTTTTCAATGCCCGAGCCAACGTTTAACCCTGCTTTTGTAGCAGCAAGTTTATTTAACTCAAATTTTTGTTTGTTTTCTTCTACAATAAAATTAATGGTAGCTCCTACTCTTGCTAAGCCCTGTTTTTCAGTAATAATTAAAACGCTTTTACCTTTAAATTTAACCAGTGCCTCGGTAAGTAAATTAGACTTATCGGGTGTTATGTAAAGAATGCTGGTTTGCTCAATTTCGCTGATAGATTGATGATTTTTAAGCTCTATTCTTTGCGAACCAACCGATTTGTTTTTTACC
>Ga0207160_1037_pt1 | contig 34641 bp, 29 predicted proteins | sample Alteio_BWMinHeat_21_FD_153510 | JGI IMG/M metagenome (GOLD analysis project Ga0207160, IMG submission 153510) | Enriched cells from forest soil in Barre Woods Harvard Forest LTER site, Petersham, Massachusetts, United States -... | ecosystem: Environmental > Terrestrial > Soil > Temperate forest >... | reverse complement strand
AGTTCAACTCTAAACGATAGCAGTTTTTGTCGCACAGGCCATGCACCCTTTGGCAACATGACTATGGGTAACTTCTTTGGTGGTCCTAATACCGATATGCAACAAGTTGGCAACACTATTTTTGTAGGTGGTACACTTCTTTCAGATACCACATATGCCCCAATTGATTATTTGCCTAATAAAGGAGCTCTTATTGGTAAAGCCGCATATTCAGGTGGCAACCTCACTTGGTCGGCCGATAGCATTATGCCAAATTTTTATGTCGGCACTTTAGGTTATGTAAATAGAGATATAACACGCATGGCTTTTTCGCCCGATGGGCAAACAGGTTATATTGTTTTTATCGGGCGGTTAGCAACTAGCTATGGCAACACATCTGCCGATTCTTCTTTAACTCCCATTGTATATAAATCAACCAACGGCGGTGCAACCTGGTCAGGCACATCTATATTGCCCGGTTTCGATTGGACAACAACTCATCCCGAAATGCTGCAAAGTATAGGTTACTTACATCCCGATCAATCAAAAAGAATGATGCCTTACGAACAACATGGTATAGATGTAACGGTAGATTCTACCGGAACATTACACCTGGTAGCAGCTATTACAAATGCCAATTATTTTGTTACAGGTAGTTTAGATTCTTTAGCAGCATACGAAAATATTTATCATTGGGATTATCAAAAACATCATCCCCTCATTTGGGATATGATGACCAATGGCACAACCTGGAACACCATTTTGGTTGATTCTATAAAAACATCTTCAGTGCCTGAATCCGATTCTGTTATGGCGCCTATTAATCCTTGGAGTACAAATTATGGCGCACGCATACAAGTTAGTCGTTCAACTACGGGTGGTAAAATATTTTATTCGTGGGCAGACTCCGACTCAAATCAAACACATAATCTATACAATTCAAACCCCGATATTTATATGAAGTCTTACGACATCAGTAATCAACTTGTAACACCAACCAGCAATGTAACATCCGGTTTAGGGCAATGTTATTTTCATTACTTATCCGATGTAAGTTACTACGATAACAACCTTAGCGGCTGGGTTTGCCCTTTAGTTTACACAACTGCGGCAACTAACATATCACCTTTTAACCCGGCAGATACCGTACACTACAACTATTTAAACTGCGCTAATTTTTATACATCACAATACAACACTGCCGCACAGGTTTATCGCGCACAAGGTCCTGCGGGCATAGCAAATTATACAAACCACAACACAATAAACATCTACCCCAACCCCGCCAACAATAAAATTATAATTGATGCTACAGATGTTGTTGAGGTAAAACTGTTTGATGTTTTAGGCAAACAAGTAACAAACGCAAAAACAAATCAAATAGATGTAAGCAATTTTAACGATGGCATTTACCTTATACAAGTGCAAACAAAACAAAATATGTATTCGCAAAAAATTATAGTGCAACATTAAAAATTATAGCATGAAAAAACTCCTACTTCTTTCCTTACTGTTTTGTGTTACAAAAACCAAAGCACAATTTGTTACTATACCCGACGCAAATTTTGCTGCCTTTTTGCAATCAATTGTACCGACTGCAATGAATGGAAGCCAGCTTGACACTAGTAGTCATAATGTTACCTCGTATACAACATCAATAAACATAACAGGGAAAAATATCTCAGACATATATGGCATTCAATATTTTACTTCTCTTATAAACTTGGATTGTAGCAATAATCCTTTAGGATATCTACCAACTTTATCTAATTCGCTTAAAGTTTTATATTGTCAAGTTAATCATTTAACAAGCCTCCCCGTTCTACCTGATTCTCTAATAACTCTGGTTTGTGATGTTAACCAAATAACAAATCTTCCGATTTTACCTAATACACTTCAAACTTTATATTGCACTAATAATTTACTAACAAGCCTTCCGGTTTTACCAAATTCACTTCGAACTTTATGGTGTAGTGATAATAATATATCTTGTTTTCTACCATTTTCCAATAATATTAATAATTTAAGCATAGATAATAACCCTTTTACTTGCTTGCCAAATTATATAACAGCGATGGACTCATCAGATTTAACAAAACCTTTATGCCAAGCAGGCAACACTAACGGCTGCGCAGTTGCAGCCATCTCAACCTACAACACGCAAAATTCAACAATTAAAATCTATCCCAACCCCGCCAACAATAAAATTACAATTGATGCAACCGATGTTATTGATGTAAAACTGTTTGATGTTTTAGGCAAAGAAGTAACAAACGCAAAAACAAACGATGTTGATATAAGCAACTTAACCAACGGCGTTTACTTTATACAAGTGCAAACAAAACAAAATACTACCACGCAAAAAATTATAGTGCAGCATTAAAAATTATAGCATGAAAAAACTTTTACTACTTCTTTTATTCCTTACAAATCTAACACCCGAAAAAACAAGTGCGCAAATTACATTTCAAAAAACTTATGGCACTACTAACAATGAAATAATGGGTGCGCTTATTAAAACAGCCGACAAAGGTTATATAATGGCTGGTACAGTTGTCAACACTGCCACGTCACAATACAATATTTCTGTGGTCAAAACCGATTCAAATGGTACTTTACAATGGACAAAAATATATGGTACAATAAATCTTGATGGGACTGCAGACATTAACACTACCACAGATGGCGGATACATTATTACCGGTTATACACAAGATTCAAATGTTATTGTTAAAGCCATGTTACTTAAAATAAAAGCTGATGGAACTATACAATGGGTAAAAAGTTATGGAAGGTTTGGTGAAAATGGTACACATGTTCAGCAAACCGCCGATAAAGGATATATTGTTATTGGTGGCACAAGTAGTGTTTCATCAAGCGGTAATGTATATGTTTTTAAAACCGATTCGTTAGGTGCTCTGCAATGGACAAAAACATTTAGTGGCGATGGCAGCGGTGGTTACAATAGCGATAACGGCGCTTCAATTATGCAAACTAGCGATGGTAATTATGTTTTGTTGGCAAGCATCTATAGTTATTTAGATAGGGCAAGTCATATTTATATAGCCAAAATAAATGCAGTTACCGATACCATGCAATGGGAACATTCTTTTCTCATTATTCCATATGTTTCGTACGTAACTTCTTTTACACAAACAGCTGATAAAGGTTTTATTATTACAGGCAGTGCTAGTACTGTTGGTAACAATAGTTTAAATGCTTTTCTTTTTAAAACTGATTCGGTCGGGGCTTTTCAATGGTGCAAAAAATATTTGGGGATAGGGGTATCTGTCATTCAAACCACCGATGGTGGCTATGCTTTTTTAGGCGGGCTTGCAAAAAGTAATTATATCTGCAAAACAGACTCAAGCGGTACCATTCAATGGACCCAAGCCTTTGGCGACACAAGCAATGGTCATACTACATCAGTACAAACGCTTTTGCAAAATAGTAATGGGCAATATATTATTGGCGCCAACACAAATAGTTTTGGTGCAGGGCAAAATGATTTTTACTTAGTAAAAACTAACAACCTTGGTAAAAGTAATTGCAATGATTATACATTGAGCATTATTACAACAACTGCCACCGTTATGAATAGTTACTCGCCAAGAAAAGATACAACAGGTACAGCTTCTGCTGTTATTTTTACAATCGATACCGGCGGAGTAGAAAACACCCTTTGTTATAACATAGGAGGCATCTCAACCTACAACACGCAAAATTCAACAATTAAAATCTACCCCAACCCCGCCAACAATAAAATTACAATTGATGCAACCGATGTTATTGATGTAAAACTGTTTGATGTTTTAGGCAAACAAGTAACCTCAACAAAAACAAACGATGTTGATATAAGCAACTTAACCAACGGTGTTTATTTTATACAAGTACAAACAAATAAAAATATATTTACACAAAAAATAATTGTGCAACACTAAAAAACAAACCACCTAAAACCAAACCACCATGAAAAAACTATTATATATTTTGCTTTTTACAAACCTTACACTAAGTATGGTAAATGCACAAACCATGATGACCATCCGCAATGTTTACGATTTCAACGTAAACGATGAGTTTCAAACAACCTTAAACACCGGCACACCCAATGCCAATAGATATAAAATTTTATCACGACTGTTATCGGCTAACAACGATACCATTTTTTACACACGCTCTTACAATAATTATTCTTCATATCCCGATTACTCAACCACGCCGCCGCACATGGTTTATACATATAGCGTTGGTACCGATGCCATACATTATACAAACTTAGATACACTCATTAGCGCGCAATACAAAAACAATCCAAACGATAGTTGCAACTCATCTAAAGATACTTTGTACACCTCATCTCAATATTGCGGGGTTTTGGTATATCAAAATATAACTGTAAGAGGCACTTGTTTCGAGCCACAAACATACACCAACGTTTATGGCAAAGGTTTAGGTCAGGTAATTTCCGATTATAATTATCCTGCCGGCCCTGCACACAACCGCACTTCTCTTTTTTATTACAAAAAAGGCAGCGTAGTTTGCGGCAGCCCCGATACCACACTTGCATCTATTAATAAATATGAGCTTGCTCAACAAAACATACACATTTACCCCAACCCCGCGCAAAACAAAATCACCATTGATGCAACCGATGTTATTGATATAAAACTGTTTGATGTAATAGGCAAACAAATAACCTCAACCAAAGAAAATAATATTGATGTAAGCAACTTACCCTTCGGCGTTTACTTTATACAAGTGCAAACCAAGCAAGGCACTATTACACAAAAAATTATAGTGCAGCATTAAATTAGGGCGTTCCGGCACTTTGTAAACACGTGCCGTCGGGCTGTACGCTGCAAGTTTTTTATTTTCTTGATTACAAAAAATAAAAAAGCTTTCCACTGCCATCCCTAACGCGGAGGTGCAAAATTATTTCTAATTTTATCGCATGCGCGACACAAATGAAAATATGATTGAAATCCTTAATGCAACTAAGGATAACCATTTGTGTTTTTCAACCATACAACTTCCATTAAATGGCGAAGTGTTGAAACTCAAATTTGGTGTTGAGCCAATTGATTATCCATTAATTAAAAAAATCCTTGATTTTAAACCTTACGAAAACACAGGAGTAGCTCCTTATAGATATTTTTATACGAAAAGTTACCGAAAGGATTCAGACAATGAACTTCTTGCTTATGCCTATGTAAGAGTTGAACAACTTAAAAACCATAAGCAATTCGAATTTCATATCGGTAAAAAATATCTTGCTAATTTAATTTGGTTTGGTGAAATCAAAGACAAAAAAATAATTGAAAAGTTTATATGCCACCCCTAACGTGGGATTTTACTCAAAATAAAATAATAAGCCTGCCGTTTTTATAATGACAGGTTTTTCTTTTTTACTACATTTATAGTAAATACAAAACACAATTATGGAAAACGTACCAAAAGCATTTATCTCTTATTCGCACGATACACAAGAACATAAAAAATGGGTTTTAGAGTTAGCAATAAGATTACGAAACAACGGCATTGATGCTATATTAGATCAATTTGAATTGCAACCCGGTTCAGACCTTCCACATTTTATGGAAACTAACTTAGCTTCAGCAGATAAAATATTAATGGTGTGTACTGAAAAGTACGTTGATAAAGCTAATAAAGGGCAGGGTGGTGTAGGTTATGAAAAAATGATAATTACATCTAGCTTAATGAAAAGCATTGATGAAAATAAAATCATTCCAATAATAAGACAAACAGGTACAAGTGCAGTGCCAACTTTTCTTAAAACTAAAATGTATATAAATTTTTCTAAGCCCGATGATTATGAATTTAGTTATGATGAACTGGTAAGATGCATTCATAATTCACCATTATTTGAGAAGCCCCCTGTTGGAAACAATCCATTTAAACCTATTGTAAAAGAAAAATTAGAAGAGGATACGAAGCTATTAGATAGTTTACTTGCTCATATTTTAAACCAACAAGGACTTTCAAGTTATGCGGTGTCTAATATAATAATTCGGAAACTAAATATATCTCATTTGCTTTTCAAAATATCAATGATGAAATTAATTGATAGGGGATTTGCTAAAGCGACTGCGGCGGACTATAGTCTTGTTAGCGCTACCGACAAAGGTTTGCTTTATGCTTATGAAAACAAATTGGTTAGCTAATAAGTTATATGGAAATAAATGACGAAATAGAATTACGCATTCTTAATACAATGTTAATACAGGCAAGGTTTTATGATAATGACTACGACCTTAAAGATTATTACGGAAGTCCATATACTGGCAAAATCCATAAAAAAATAATTGACGAATTACGTACTAAACAATTTCAGGGGAAAAACATGTACTATCCTAACGATAGCGATTTTTCTATTGAAGGTTATCGCGACAGCTCTGTTTGGATACGCAATATAAAAAAGCATATCGAAAATATTGATAATTGGAAAGAACTATCTATAGAAATAAGAAAAGCAGTAGTAAAAGATTTTATATACCCTTTTACACTTAACCAAAAAAACTTTGACAAACTGGTTTCATTTAATTTGTAATGCCCACCTTTCCGCCTTTGCTGTTATCATCAATAAGTAAATCATTAAAAACAAAAAAAAGCGAAGCCTTTGCCTCGCTTTTTTCATTAAATAAAATGTTGCAACAATTAATCGTTTTTGCTTGGTATAGCATACACTACATATATACCATTGTTATCGGTAACAATACAAGTGTTGCCACGCAACCCATCAGTGCCAAACGACATAACCGTTGTTGGTGCTGTTGATGGGTAAGCCAAAATATACATAAGTGGCACATATAAAATACTTTTCATATCGGTTTTTATTTTAGTGCCCGCATAAATTACTTCGTTATCGTTTACCACCGTTAAGCTAACACCTTCGGCATTGCTGCCTTTTAAGCCAGTCATAACAGCACCACCAAATACCGATAATGGCACTGGGTTAAGTGGCGTGTAACCCGTTACTTTTGCCGTGCCAATGTTACCCGCTATAGATACAAGACCATAATTAGCCGCATTATAACTGCGTGTAAAAGTTATGCTTAAAGGTAAGTTAGGGTTGGTTGAGTTTGCCGATGCAGGTATAGTAAGCGTGGTACCATCAAAACTCATAGTATCATCAAAGGTGTAACCGGTAGATGTAACACCATCCATTGATATGCCAAGCATAACCACATACACATCAATTTGACCAGCCAGTGTTACATATTGTGCCTGCACCGATAAAAACGCGTTGCCCTTGCCACCTGTTGTTAACTGATAGTAACCACTAAACGCAGCCAATGCAGGAGCCTGCAAAATATTAAGCGAACCCGGCGTAATTATAGTTGGCTTTAATATAGTTAGTAACGATCTCGATGTTGTGTTGCCCTTAGCATCAACCACCATGTTGTTACACGCAAAACCATTTGCTGTTGCAGTGCCCATAATTAATGCAATTTTTAGCGCACCTGCCGGTGTAACCTGTGTAAACGAAAAATAATACATATTTAAATTATACGCGTAGTTTGTTATAGCTTGTAAACCAAGCGTGCTACCCGTTGCATAATGTAAATTATTGTTTGCTCCAATTTCCATAACCTTAGCTCCGGTAATTTGGTCGTAGTAAGTGCCAATGTAAAGCGCCATAGCAATTGGGTTGTTGTAGGTGTTACCGGCTACATTTACCAATGCTTGCGATGTACCCAAAGAAATTGTGCCTTTTAAGTTTGCTGTAGGTCCGCCTGTGGTAGCCGTGCGTGTAAACGTTAAGTTCAGGTTAATAGTTGTATCACTTTGTGTTAAGTGCGTGCCATCAAACGTTCCGGTAAACTTATGTCGTGTCGATGTTTTTCCGTCTAACGATACAAGCAAGTCAACATGATTAACCGATGTTTTTCCTGAAACCACAACATTAGTATCAATCGCAAAAAATGCGCCCGTTGTTTGGTTTAATGTATAGTATCCGTTAAATGCCATTAGTGCAGTAGCATCGGCACTTGCTGCTTTAAGTTTACCTGCAGTAAATTCTTCCAACAAATGTTGGTGGTGGTTTGCCAACTCACTCATGTACGAGTGGTTAACTGTTTTTGTCAATTCCATTTCTGGTGCTAAGGTGTTGTTCATGTTGTATTGGTTTTTAGGGTTAGTAATACAACAAACCTAAACCAAGCTAATTAAAAACGCTAGTTAAATTAACGTTAACTTATTAATTTACAATAACTTAATAAATCTTACATGTGTAAGATAATTTAAATTATTGTAAATTTTTTCGGCTATGTTTTGTTGTTGTTAGCTAAACTTTTGTTAACCAATGTGTTTAATGCACACGCCAAAAATTAAAAACCAGGCAATAGAAAAAATGTATCTTTAAACAAACGTGAAATTTTTAAATAAACATAAAATAGTTGCAGTAGCAACACTTTGTATTTTTGCTTTTTTGTTTAACGCTTGTCAGTCGCACAAGGAGTTCGAAAAAATAGCAAGCAGTACTACTACACCATCATTTGGGTCTTGCTTTTTTCCAACGCTTTATTTTAAACCCAATAGCACCAAATTCGATACGTCAAGCAATCGTTGTGGCTGCTGCACGCACTTTGATATAACTGATACAAACCAAATAATAGAATATGTAGCCTGGTATGTGCAAAACAAAACTAACAATCTAATTCGTGTACATGGCAGTTGCAATACATCGGAAGAAAATAGCGATACCAACTGGTGTAAACTACGAGCGCAAAAAGTAGCTGCTCTGCTAATAAAAAAAGGAGTTGATAAACGAAGGATACTAATTGAGATTGAACCACCACTACATATTAAGGTGGAGCCTATGCCATCACCACCAAAAAACTATAAGCCAGACCCCAAAAAAAAAGAAGAGCGTAAAAAAATGATTGCCAAAGAAGAAAAAGCTTCAAATAGACAAGGCCGCACTACATATATTACCATAGTAAAAGGAGGTTAATGCAATCTTATTTTAGTCAAAACATTTTCGTATCTTTAATATCTGTTACTTCTAATAATTTTGTTTAACACCTAAATTTAAAAATCCCATGAGACAATTTTTACTTATTTTTTTCTTCTCAATTACTTTAATTAGTAAAGCACAAATTGCACGCGGCGAGTTTGCAATTGGTGGCGCAGGTTTTGAATATGGAGAGTGCATTATTCAAACCAACGATCATGGATATATGATTGCAGGCATTACAAATTCTTTTGGAGCCGGAAAATCTGATATGTATGCCATAAAATTAGATTCAAACGCTCAATTGCAATGGACTAAAACCATAGGTGGCGTTCGAAATGATGCTGCCTATTCAGTAATTCAAACAAACGACATGGGTTATGCAATGGTTGGTACAACTTACTCCTATGGCGATACAACACATGGCAATATTTATTTAGTAAAGCTTGATGTAAACGGCAATGTACTTTGGACACAAACCTATGGCAACGCCGGAGGAGGAGGCAATTCTGTTTTACAAACCGCCGATGGCAGATATGTAATTACCAGTTCTCTTGGTTCTAATATGTGTGTTATTAGAACCGACCAATTGGGCAACATAGCATGGTCTAAAGTTCTAAATGCAAGCGTAGGCTATTCAGTTATTCAAACCCACGATGGTGGTTTTGCGGTTTCGGGCTACATCGGTTATGCGTATTTTTATATTGCAAAATTAGATTCGGGCGGAAACGTAGGCTGGGCCAGAACTATAGGCGGCGGTAATGAACAAGGCGCAAAATTAATTGAAACAAGCGATAGAGGTTTGGTTATGGCTGGTTTTGGTCGAACCTATGGCGTGTGTTGCAACAATAATTTTTATATAGCAAAACTTGATAGCGCAGGTAATTTAAAATGGACAAAAACGGTGGGAGGTGTTTCCAGAGATGAGGCTTATTCAATAATTGAAACTAAAAATAAAGAACTGGTTATAGCAGGCGTAGATGGCTCTTATGGTGTTGGGGCCGATATGTATATTGTTAAACTAAATGCGGCAGGTACATTAATATCAACTAAAACAGTAGGGGGTGCAGGTTATGATATGGCATTGTCCATCATTCAAACCACTGATTTGGGTTATGCTTTAGCTGGTTATACTACTTCGTATGGTGCAGGCAGTTACGATGTTTACATGGTAAAACTCGATAGCAATTTTGTACCCAATTGCGCCGATACAAGCCACGGCGCAACTGTTAGGTACGGCGGCACATCCACACCCGGCTTTACCCTGGTTGCCGTATCACCCACAACCTACCCATCGGGTGCCACTATAAACACAGGTGGTGTTTACACAAACATTTGCTCAACCACAAGTATACCCTCATCTGCTTTGGTAAATAATATTTCGGTTGTTCCTAACCCAACCACCGGATATATAAAAGTAAACAGTGTAAATGCATCTTTAAATAATCAAATAAATATTTACAATTCGCTGGGCGCGCGTATATTTTACGGAGAATTAAAAGATAAAGAAACCGAGATTGATTTAAGCAACCAAAGCAACGGCATATATTTTATTAAAATTACCAGTGCGAACGGAACCGAAACAAAAAAAATAATCAAACAATAGTTTTATATTTTTTTTGCCCTAGTTTCTGTCATTACAATTAGGCTTTTTCAAAATAAAACCGTAACTTAGAAACACAATCTGTTATATCTTTTTTATGAAATACCTACTGCTTACACTGTTTTTATTTCTTGTACACGTATCTTGGGCACAACAAAAATTTACAACCACCAAACCAAAAAACCACAGCATTGGGTTTTATGCAGGTTTTTCTGCTTTCGAAAATTATAACCAATATCATAGCTATCGCCCTGATGATACATATCGAACATTAAATCCAGATGGTGCTCCTAGTTTTATGGCTATTAGCAATTTATTTTCGTTAAGCTATAAATACAAAAAACACGAAATAATTCCAGTTCTGTATTTATCAAATTATTATACTGATAACAATAAAACCAAAACCTTTTTAATGGGTGGCGCGCTTTCTTATCTATACCACTTTAGTACAAAGCGAGCGCATTTATTTTTCGAAACCAATTTTCAAACATACTTTTATACTGCACAAGATGCTTATGCTAATATCACACCTTATGGCAGTAGCCAACACCAAAACGAATGGGTTTTTGACAACATTCATGCAGCACACATACAAAACTATGTGCTAAATGCCGCTATTGGCATCGAAGTAAAATTATGGCCGCTCACTTACTTTCAATTTGCCTGTGGCAGTGGTGCTTTTTATATGAAGGGTAAATCTGCCCTTCCTTCAAATATAACTTCGCAATGGGCACAATGGGGCTTGCCCGATGACTTTAGAGGCACTTACCCCGGTATGTTTGGCTTTAACTGGTACGGCCGCTTATCTATTATAGTACGGGGTTTAAATTTTTAACAACCCAAAAACTTGCTTGTAATAAATTTGTCATATATTTGTGATAGCATTTTGCTGTCATAACGACAAATAACAAATACAATGACTGATACACAGCTCATAAAAAACCTTTTAGAAACCCTGGTTAACAAACACCTGGTTAAAAACGAATCCGACCTTTGCCGCCAGCTGGATTACAGCACAGGCAACCTATCTAAAATAAAATCGGGCGAGCGCAACATTCCCCAATCGCTTAAACTGCAACTGCAAAACCACTTTGGCGTTAACCCAAAATACTTTGATGGCGATAAACAAATATTTCTGTCAAATGATAGCAAAACCAAAAACATGGTTTACGTGCCCCTAAAAGCCGTTGGCGGTTTTTTGGCAGGTTACGAAAACAAAGTTTACCTGGATGGCATAGAGCACCGCGAGTTCCCCGAAATTAAAGGCCAGTGCTTTTGTTTCGAAGTCGAAGGCTTCTCTATGTACAAAAGCAAAGTAATTGATGGCGAAATTTACGAAACCGGTTACAAGCCCGGCAGCTTTGTAGTAGCCACCAAGGTCGAAAATTTTAGCTGGCTATCGCGCCACAAAGATTACGTTTTTCAAACCACCGATGGCCTCATCATCAAACGCTACGACCAAATCCGCAACGATAAATTCCAGCTCCTATCCATTAACGAAGAGTACAACCCCGTGCCAGCCATCCCCACCAAAGCCGTAAAAGGCATTTACTTTATCGAAAAAAAAATTTCTTAGCATCATTGCGTGCGCAGCAAAACAATCTCCTCACTAAGGTTATTATTTTTAACAGAACCCGCTTGTGAGGTTGATAAACATGTATTTATAGGCCCAAAGCTTTCCATTATTAATATTTCGGTATCTAAAAATATCTATCTTTGAAAAAGTTAAAAAACAAATAAATGAAACCCACTTTAAAATTTTTTTATATTGCTATAATTAGTTCGTTAATTATTTTTGCAGGATGCACCAAACAAGGTCCAACCGGCCCTATTGGTGCAAACGGAGCCAACGGCATTAATGGTACATCGGGCGGCGCGGTTAATGTAGTAAACCAATACATTGCCATAACGCCAAGTCAATTAACCTGGGATACCACCGCCAATCAGTGGTACTATAATTTTTCTACCCAGGCCGATTTTAGTTCCAGCATACATGCCGCTGTTTTAGTTTATGCGCAATCATCCAACGGTTTAGAAGCCACCCCATATACAAATTCTAAAAAAAATTACACCATAAGTTTTGCTAATAACATGTATCAATCTACTCCGTTTATTCGTTTCGAATATTTTAATGGCACAAGCACTTGTCCGCTGCCAACTTTTAATATTAATGTAGAACTTGTTATCATTCCTCCCCAAATAGTTATCCCCAATGTTAATCATCATAATTATGCCGCAGTAAAAGCAGCCTATAATTTATAAGTATTGCTTAGCCATCGCCCTTGTTGCTGTTATCCTCGTCAAGCAATTGCAAACACGTTCACAATTCAACTGGGGCAGGCATCCACGTGCATCTTAGCAGTAAATCTCCCATTAATAGAGTAGGGCAGACTTGCTTACTGCAATCACTTTCTTTACAACAGTATACCGCTGTTAGCACAGTTTAAATAATTTTTTTTCATATTATAAACCTGCTAAAGTATTTTTGTAATTTAGACAAGTGAAAGTATCTTTTTATAAACTTTTTTGTCTTAGTGTTTTCTGTTTCTTTATTTTTTCATCGTGTAGTTTCACAAAAAGATTATACACTAGTGGCTTTTATACAAGCAGTAACCACCCCGTTAAAAAATTAAACACTCCTGATACTGCCATGCCCCTATTCTCTATTAAAAATATTACGCAACTAAAAAAAGAAAATTACCCCACCCTGCTTGCGCAAGTTTCAAAAATAATTTTTAGTACTAATAAAAATAATAAGCAAACAACACAATATATTACAAGCAATTGCGACACCATTATCCTTAAAAGTGGTGCTAAGTTACTAGGCACCGTAACTAACATAAACCATAAAAAAGTATATTTTAAAAACTGTGATCCAAGTCCTTATACAAGTTCAACAATTAATAAAAATGACATAAACACAATAAACTTTGTTAATGGTAACAAAGGCCTCAATGGCTTTATAAAACCTGATAAACCACCTTTTAAAAGCTACATTTTCAATGCAATTTTAGGTTTTATATTTAGTCTTGCTGCAGTAATTTTATTCCTTTGCTTTGCCTCAGGCTGTTTAAAAAACGCTGATACTGGAATTCTTTTATTCGCATTGGGGTTTATTTGTTGCACAATCGGTTTGACACTTTCTATTATATCATTGATACAAAAAATTAAAAGTAATGATGAAAATAAAGTAAGCGCTATTTTAGCCGCAGTTGGTTTTGCCCTCGGCATTATTTTCTTCATTTTAATTCTTCATTTTTTCAAAGTATTTTAATCCGCTCAGCCCTTGTTGCTGTTATCCTCGTCAAGCAATTGCAAACACCTTTACACAAATCAGGGGGCGACCACCCACGCAACCAAAAAACATTTCCTTATATTTAGTGCTTGAAAAAATTATTTGGTATAGCATTACTTATTGTGTTAGCAGCCTGCAACAACACACACCAGCGTAAAGAATATTACAGCACTGGTCAGTTAAAAGAAACCGTAAACATAGATGGCAATAACTTAAAACAAGACACACTTATTATTTATTATAAAGACGGAAAAATAAACCACAAACAAATTTACCGCAACGATACATTAAACGGCCCTTTTCTTACCTATTATAAAGACGGCACCCTTTGGGTAAAAACCAATTATAAACATGGCGTTAAACATGGGCTTACCCAAACCTTTTACCGCAACCAAAACCTAAAATGGTACGGCAACTATGTAAACGGCCAGCAAGAAGGCACCTTTATAAGCTACTACCAAAACCACAAAGTACAAATGAAAGAAGAGTACCGCCATAGCCAAACACTTTACAAAATAACCTACGATAGCCTGGGCAAACCCCAAACCGAATACATAGGCATACTACTCGATGTAAAAAAACAATTCACCCCAAAAGATTCTATTTCGTTTAAGGCGTATATATATGGCAACTATCATAAAGTACAAACACGCCTGTTTAAAACCGGCAGCACCCAACAAACCATTTGCAATTTAACCCTCCTTCCCGATTCGTCTTACTCCCACACATTTGCCCCACAAACCGCAGGCAGCTACCAATTATTTTTTGGCTATTTAATAAGTGCCGAAACTTTTAATTACAAAACCGAAACCATAACCGTACAATAATTTATCACTGGGGCGTTACGGCACTTTGTAAACACGTGCCGTCGGGCTTTACACTGCAAGTTTTCGGATTACCAAAAAGCTTTCCGTTGCAATCCCTAACACGTAACAACAACATTTTTGTATATTTATACAACCTTAAAAGTACAGGTACAAAAGATAAAGAGTACATGAATAACATTAATAGAATTACAAAATAAAAACGACTTTTAAAAAAACCAGTATGATTATAGGCGTAGCCGGACCTTATTCAGCCCCAACAGCACAACAACGTCAGCAAAATTTAGATGCTATGAATGAAGCTGCTGCAAAACTTTTAGAACTTGGGCACACACCCATCATTGGCATGAATGCCGCCTTGCCTGTTTTAGCCAAAGCAAATATTAGTGATGTATATAAAGCAACTATGGAAATTTCATTGGCAGTTATTAGTGCCTGCGACGCACTTTTGTTATTAGCCGAAAGCCCCGGTGCAAATAAGGAACGCGATTTAATTCATGCTCAGGGAAAACCTGTTTTCACTTCTATCAATCAAATTATTGCAGTTCAAAAATGAAACAACTTCTAACAATTCCCTTTATCTTTTTATTAAACACAACTATTTTTGCACAAGATACCCTAAACAACAGATCTAAATTTATTATCAAAGCCGATATACTATCTCCAATTCTTTCCATATCGAAAGACCTAAAAATGGGTTCGTTAACTGCCGAACTTGGTTTTAAAAAATGCCACAGCATACAAGTAATGGGCTCGTATAAAGTTGATACCCACTTGGGACCTTCTGAAAAAACACTTCAAATTATACCTATGTATAAATTCTTTCTTTTTAAAAAGAAATTTTGTGATGGTTTGTATTCCGGGGTAAATGCAAACTATACTCAGGGTAATTTCCCTAGCGATAAAATTATTCATAATACAAATGTTTGGTACAGGCATAACTCATTAGGTGGAGGGCTTATTATAGGTTACCAAACCTATATTAAAAAACACCTAGTTGTTGATGCGTTAATTGCTGCAGGAATGGAAGAATTAATTAACGCAAAAGAAATAGTAGGCAATGTTAAATTTGATGATAAAATTACCAATGCACAAAACCCTAATTTTTATTTAATACTGGCATTAAACATTGGCTATAAATTTTAAATCGTGTATGAAACAATTTCTAACAATTTCCTTTATACTTTTATGTAACGCAATTTTTTTTGCCCAAACAAAAATCAATAAATTAAACATTACACACTTAACCGAAAATTTTTACATCTACACAACTTACCACTCTTATAAAGGAGAACTTGCGTCCGCAAACGGTTTGTATATAGTAACTAATAAGGGCGTTGTAATGATAGATAGCCCTTGGGATACCACCCAATTTCAACCCCTGTTAGATAGCATTCAAAACAAACATCACCAAAAAGTCGTGCTTTGCATTGCCACACATTCGCATGAAGACCGTAGTGCCGGACTCGAATTTTACCAACAACAAAACATCAAAACTTTTACCTCTCTCCAAACCGATTCAATCTCAAAAGCAACAAATCAAAAACGTGCCCAATTTCATTTCACAAAAGATACCACCTTCACCATTGGACAACTAAACTTTCAAACTTATTATCCGGGTCCAGGCCACACCACCGATAATATAGTTGTTTGGTTCCCCAAACAAAAAATATTGTATGGTGGTTGTTTTATAAAAAGTACCGAGGCTACCGATTTAGGTTATATAAAAGAAGCCAACTTACAGGCATGGCCTATAAGTTTAAAAAACGTACAGCAAAAATTTCCGCAACCAAAATTTATTATACCCGGGCACGATGACTTTATCAACTCTAACGCCATAAGCCACACGCTAAAACTTTTGCTGCAAAATAAAAAATAAAATTGCCTCTGAGTATCGAAACGATTTAAACCACCATAACCTAACCGATGCTATTTGTATCTGTACAAAAACAATTTCGTACTTTTAAACCATGCGCACCAAACTTTTCACTTTTATTATTTTTCTTTTTTTACAAATTGTTGCTTTTGCTCAGCAACAAGTAACCGTTTTTGTTAGCTACACAAATAGTTATTGCAATGGTGCGCGTCCCACAACCGAAATATTAACTAAGTACAACACACCCGCTAAACTCGTAAACTTTAAAATTAAACTGGTAGGCAAAAAAAACATGGTTGTTGTAACCGATACTGTAGGTTGTTTCACCCATAAATTACACCCGGGTAAGTATCAGGTTTTTCTTACCGAAGAAAACAACAAAAACCTCTTTACCAATTATGACCCAACTTGTGTTAAAATGCTAAAAACTTCCTTTTGTGAATTGCTTATCGAAAAAGGTCAAAATACATATAAAATAAACCTGCATTTCCCCTGTAACCCCTGCCAGCCAAACAATAAACCTTAAAAAAAGGTTTTTTGAGTCTCTGCTTTAACAGTTTCTTCAGTATTTAAAAATTATTTAGTTAAAACCCTTTCTTTTTTAACTAAAATTCTCTTTATTGCACCACAACCAAACCACAACTCTAACTCATGAAAACACTTTTACAAAAAATTGTATGCTTGCTACTAGTTAGCTCATACATAACAGTACAAGCACAAAATAGTAAATTGGATTTCGCTAACCCGAATGAAGATTTTTATCAAACCCAAAAGCGTTTAACTAAGTATTTTAAAAAACACCAACGTCAACTTAACGAAGAGCGTAAAGAAAAAGCCGAAGGTCGTATGAAAGTGGGAGGCGAAGAGGAGCAAGAGTTGGCAGGCTACGAACTTTTTAAACGTTGGGAGTCCTACATGGAACCTCGCGTATATCCTACCGGAGATAAAACACAGGCTTCTCGTTCTTACGATGAGTTTTTAAAATATCAGGCAGAAAATGGCGCTGCTCAAAACCGTACCAATGGTACTAATCAAACCTCGTCTACACAATCTGCTACTTGGCAAGCAATTGGTCCTTTTGGCGACCCAACAGGTGGTAATGCAGGGCGTATAAATGCAGTGCGTTTCGCTCCGTCTACTACAACCGGCATTTGGATTTGTACACCCGATGGTGGTTTATGGAACACTGCTAACAGCGGTGGTGCTTGGACAACCAACACCGATCAGCTTGGTGTTATCGGAAACTCTGATGTGGTTTTCGATCCAACAAATTCGCAAAATATGTACATGGCAACTGGTGATGGCGACGCAGGAGATTCATATAGTATAGGTGTTTTAAAATCAACCAACGGTGGTAGCACTTGGGCTGCTACAGGTTTAACTTGGCAGGTTTCACAAGGGCGCAAAATTTATAAAATGCTAATTAACCCTTTAAACAAAAATGTAATATTTGCTGCAACAACAATTGGTTTACTAAGGTCAACCAATGGTGGTACTTCGTGGGGTACAGTGCAGGCAGGTTCTTTTACCGATATCGAATATAAACCAAACGACACTACAACTATATATGGTGTTACAACTACTTTCTTTAAATCAACAAATGGCGGTGCTTCTTTTAATGCAGTAACAACCGGTATAGCTACATCGGGTAATTGCGATAGATTGGCCATTGCAGTTACACCTGCTAACGCGGCTTTTGTTTATGTAGTAGGTAGTAGTGCATCAAACGATGGTTTTTATGCATTTTATCAATCAACTAATTCAGGTACTTCATTTACATCAATGGCAACTACACCTAACTTACTGGGTTGGGCAAGTGCCGGTAACGATACAGGCGGACAAGGCTGGTACACATTATCTATTGCAGCTTCTCCAACTAATGCAAACGAAGTGGTTGTGGGTGGTGTAAACATTTGGCGCACAACTAACGCTGGTACAAACTGGTCGTTATTTGCACAATGGACAGGTTCTGGCGCTCCTTATGCGCATGCCGATATACACGATTTAATTTATCAAAATGGCACAACAATTTACGCCGGTACCGATGGTGGTATATTTGTTACAACAAATAGTGGCTCTACTTGGAACGCTGTAAATGGCAACATGAACATTGCCGAAATTTATAAAATTGGTAATTCTAAAACCACATATAGTTTAGCTATCACAGGTCATCAGGATAATGGTACAAATATTTATGGCGGTGGCTGGTCGCAAACAATGGGTGGCGACGGCATGGATTGTTTTATTGATTGGAGTAACAATCAGGTTATGTACGGCGAACAGTATCAAGGCTCATTAAACCGTACAACTAATGGCGGCGGTTCTTGGACAGCAATTACAACAGGGCTTACTGGTACTGGTGCTTGGGTAACCCCAATTCACCAAGACCCTTTAACAGCTAACACAATTTATTGTGGTTACTCGCAACTTTTTAAATCAACTAACCAGGGTACTGCTTGGACTCAGTTAGGAACGCTGGGCGGTTCAAACTCTATTGTTGAGTTTGCCATTGCACCATCAAACCCGCAGGTAATTTATGTTATACAAGGTAACACCTTATATAAAACAACAAACGGCGGTACTGCTTGGACCAACGTTACCGGAACCTTACCGGTAGGCAGTGCACAAATGACTTGGGTGGCTGTAGAAGACAAAGACCCTAATAGTGTATGGGTAACTTTCTCTGGTTATTCTTCAGGTAACAAAGTTTTTAATTCTACTAACGGCGGTACTTCATGGGCAAACTATTCTACAGGTTTACCAAACTTACCGGCCAATTGCATTACCTATTGGAATGGCACTAAAGATGGTTTGTATCTTGGTTGCGATGTAGGCATTTATTACCGCGATTCTCTTACAAGCACTTGGGGCTTATACAGTGCTGGTCTTCCAAATGTTTCTGTTCGCGATTTACAAATTTTTTATCCGCTGGGTAAAGTTCGTGCGGCAACTTTCGGACGTGGTGTGTGGGAAGCCGATTTGTTTAACAACGGTACACAAGCTCCTATAGCAAATTTCACTTCCGATAAAACATTTATTTGCCCAAGCATGACGGTTAATTATACCGATTTATCATCTTTCACACCAACTTCTTGGAGCTGGACTTTCCAAAGCGGAACGCCTGCTACTTCAAACGTGCAAAACCCTGCTGTAGTTTATAACACACCGGGCACATATAGTGTTTCATTAACAGCAACCAATGCAAATGGGGGCAACACAGTAACTAAAACATTATACATAACTGTGTCGCCAATAAGCGTGTTACCTTTGGTAGAAGGTTTTCAGGGTGCAACATTCCCTCCAACAAACTGGCAAAATTATGATGCCTCAGGCGATGGTAAAGTTTGGGCACAAAGTACCACAGTAGGTAGAAATAGTACAGCATCTATGTTTTACGATAATTATAGCCAGGATGCTTCAGGCACACGCGATGAAATGCGTGCCCCTAAATATGATTTTTCAGGACTTACTCAGGCTAAATTATTTTTCGATGTAGCCTACTCTCAATATAGTAATACATATAGTGATAGTTTAGCCGTTATGATATCAACCGATTGCGGTTTAACTTACACACAACTTTATGTAAAAGGTGGCGTAACTTTAGCAACTGCACCTAACGATACTCCTTCCATATTTATACCAACAGCATCACAATGGCGTACCGATACTGTTTCGTTAAACGCTTATGCGGGTATGAGTAATGTAATGATATCCTTTCAAAACCGAGGGCATTATGGCCAAGCCATTTATGTAGATAATATAAATATTATAGGTGCTAATAGCAATAACCCTCCTGTAGCCGTGTTTTCAAATACAGTAGCTATTTGTAGCGGACAAAATGCCACCTTCAACGATCAATCAACCAACACGCCAACTTCATGGTCTTGGTCTTTCCCGGGTGCAACACCGCCCACATCAACCAGTCAAAATCCTGTTGTTTCTTACTCAACTTCAGGTACTTTCTCAGTTACATTAATTGCTACTAATGCACAGGGTTCAAGTACGCCAAGCACACAAACTGTTATGGTAAATGCTGCACCAACATTATCAGTTACTACATCTGCATCAACTGTTTGTACGGGGCAGCACGTTATACTTTCAGCAAGTGGTGCTACAACATATACTTGGGTTCCCGGCCCACATCCGGCAGCCAATTATACACCAACTGTAAACGCAGCAACTGTATATACATTAACAGGTGTAAGTGCTTCATGTAAAAGTACCACAACAGTTTCTGTAGGTGTTTATGCTCTACCTGTAATTACATTAACAGCTTCACCCGATACAGTTTGTACAGGTTCTTCAACAGTGCTTAACTCATCAGGTGCAGTTACATATAGCTGGAGTCCTGCAGCTACATTAAGCAGCGTAAACGGTGCAAGTGTTACAGCAACACCAACAGCAAATACAACATATGTAGTTTCTGGTACCGATGCCAATGGTTGTGTTAATAATGCTGTACACCTTGTTATATCTAGCACATGCGCCGGTATAGATAAATTAACGCAACATCCTATTGCAGTATATCCAAATCCAAACAACGGATCTTTTGTAATTGAAGTTCCCGAAGGAAATACAGATACATATGTAGTTGAGGTGCGAAACGCTTTAAGCCAAATTATCTATACAGATAAAATACAAACAGGTGGTTTAAAAAACATAAACCTTACCAACGAGGCTAAAGGTGTTTATTCACTTACCATACAATCACAAAAAAATAAACTGGTAACCAAAATAATTATTCAGTAATTTTTTGAGTAGATACAAACAACAATAATATATGTGTATGAAAAAATTAATAGTAGCATTTCATATTTTAATCATCATGCCAATTTTTGCGCAGAAAGAAATTCGCAATGCAGATGGTTCTTATTTTAAGCAATGCACCAGCTTTAAGCTTTCTCGTCCTTTAAGGGAGTTGGCTAAAGAGCATCCTGCCATTAAAAAAATAGGCGTACACCAAGAAGCAAAAGATGCTGAAAGAAAACGTCTTTGGAAACAACCATCTACTGTGCCTTTTAGCGAAGACCCAATTGTGCAAAGAGAGCAAGGCACACATGCGCCTTTAAGTACTACGGTAAATGTAGATGGTACAAATAGTCAAGGTGGTTACGACCCATTAGATCCCAACGGCATGGTTGGTCCTAATCATTATGTGCAGGCAGTAAATAGTAATTATCAGGTGTTCGATAAAACAGGTACTGCCTTAACGGCCGCTATTGATTTAGCAACATTGTTTCCCAACTCCTTAGATGATGGCGACCCTGTTGTTATGTACGATAAGTTTGCCGACCGCTGGGTAATTACTGAGTTTCTTTGTCCGGGTGGTGGCAATTGTACTACACTGTTATTTGCTGTTTCACAAACTGCCGACCCAACAGGTGCTTATTACTTATACACCTTTACGCCTGATGCAAGTGATTATGCCGATTATCCAAAATATTCTATTTGGTCTGATGGTTATTACGAAACTTGTAATTGCAGCAATCAAAAAGTAACCGTTTACGAGCGCGCAAAAATGTTAGTTGGCGATACAACTGCAGGCTTTATTGTTATACCATCCGTATCAGATCCTAATACAAGTAACAGCGGTGGTTTCTTTTGTCCGCAAACCTTGTATGCCGATGGTCAGTTACCACCGTATGGCTCTCCGCAATATTTATTTTATTTTACGGATGATAATTGGGGTGCAGGTTTTTCCGATAAAATTTTTATTCAAAAAATTACGGCCAATTGGACAAGCAAATCAGGTACTATGGCTCCTAGCGATACACTTACCCCGCAAGCTTTCAATTCATATTTTACAGGTGGTACCGAAAAAGATATTTCGCAACCGGGCACCACAAGAAAAGTCGATGCACTTGATGGCTTTTTCTCTTACCGCATCCCTTATCTGCGTTGGGGCACATATAATGCCGCTGTAATGAGCCATGTAGTTAACACAGGTAGTAGCACAACACGTGTGGGTGGTATCAGGTGGTACGAATTACGTCAGGATACCACAACAAGTAAATGGAATATTTTTCAGCAAGGCACTTATTCGCCTGCCGATGGTGTTAGCCGTTGGAATCCGGCTATTGCTATGGATCAAAACGGAAGCATTGGTTTAGCTTATTCTGTTTCTGCACCTACGGCTGTTTATCCCGGCATTCGTTACACAGGGCGTAACAAATGCGATAGCAGTGGTATCATGTCTGTTACCGAAAAAGTGGCCATTGCAGGTTCTTCTTCTTGGACAAGTGATAGCCGTTGGGGCGATTACTCACACACCTCTGTCGACCCTGCTGATGGAATTACTTTTTGGCATACCAACCAATATATAGGCGCAGGTAATTCATTAAACACACGTATATTTTCATTTCAGGTTCCAACAGCAACTTGTGGTACAACGGGCATCAGTACAATTAAAACAAACACAACAACACTAACCGCATTCCAATCGGGTAATCAGTTAAATGTAAAAGCAACTAATCTTCCGGCAAACGATATGGTAGAAATTAGTCTTTATAATTTAGAAGGAAGATTAATCAGCACCAAATCACTTAACCCGGTTCTAAACACAACCGAAACCAGCATAAACGTTTTCGATTTGGCAAAGGGTATATATTATATTCGCTTGGGTAACAATAATTTTCAACGGGTTATAAAAGTACCTATCCAGTAAGTTTCTAAAGCGTTTTATGATAAATAAAAAAGTAAAACAAACTGTTATTTATGCAATAGCAGTTTGTTTTTTTGTTTTTTTTACCGCCTGCAAATCAAAACAAACAAACACAGCCCCACCGGCTTTTGATGATACATCTGTTCATCCCATACAAAAACAAGGCATTGTATCTCACAAATACAAATCACAAGGTTGCGAAACGGTTGTAATTTGTACTCCCATAAACATCGACACCCTCTTTTTAATTCCCGCAACCCCTCTCGAAAATTTTGACGTTGATGGTTTAAAAATATCCTTCACTTACCATGTCCTCCGCATACACAACCCAAAAGGATGTCACAAAGGCATCCCTGCACAAATTTCAAATATTAAAAAACAATAAATTTTTTTTGACGTTCTGCTTACAGCGTCGGGTTATCCGTTACAAGCCACACGGGTTCACAAATGTAAATAATCATTTACCCTTCATTAATCTTTTAAAAGCATTCTCTATATATTTTTCCGAAGTAATTAAAGCCCTTTGTATTCTGCGGGCATAATAAATGCTATCCATTACTTCTTTGTTTCTTTCATGTAACATAGCATAGGCTTCATCAACTCGTTGCTTTTGCTGTTCTATAATTGTTTTTTGTCTTTCAGTTACTTTAAAACGTTTATATAAAAACAACGAAAACATAAGTACAACCACCAACACACCTGCCACCGATGCTATAATAACTTGTTGCCTTTTCTTTTCTTCACGCGCAATGGCTTTTAATTTATCTTGTTCAAATTCCGCTTTCACTTTTAATTCAGCCTCTTTTTTTTCTATTTCAAACTTAGTTTTCATATCGCCAAGCTGTTTGCTGTTCTCTGTATTAAAAATACTATCGGTTAAAGCTTTAAATTTTACATGGTTTTCGTAGGCTTCTTTATAACGGTTTGTTTTGCTGTAAGCATTGGCTAAATTTTCATAAGCTTCACGTATTCCATCAATGTCGCCAATTTCATTACATACTACCAATTCAGAGTCGCTATATAGTAAAGCCAATTTATAATTAGCTAGTTCATTATATAAGCTGCTTAAGTTGCCATAGCAAACTCCTTTGCCTTGTTTGTCGCCAACATCTTCGCAAACTTTTAAATCTTTCAAAAAATAGCTAAGCGCCTCATTAAATTTCATTTGCTCTTTATAAATAGCCCCAATATTTCCATAGCAATTTCCAATGCCTTGTATGTCTTTAATTTCCTCTCGTATATGTAACGAGTTTAAAAAACACTCTAACGCTTTAGGGTAATTAGCCGTATTAAAATAAACGGCTCCAATATTTCCATAGCAATTCCCTAAACCTTCTTTGTCCTTAATTTCTTCATTAATTCGTAAGGCCTTTAAATAATGTTCTAAAGCCATAGCGTAAACCCCTTGAAAAGAATACACAATGCCTATGTTCATATACGTATTTGCAGTTGCTGGTTTATCGCCTAATTCTTCCTGTAGCTTTAACGATTTCAAATAATAATCCAGTGCCTGCAAATAGTTCGATTGATTTTTATATATATTGCCAATATTATTAAAGCACGAGCTTATACCTTTTTTATCGCCGCGCTCTTCATCTAATTGTAATCCCTTAAAATAATATTCTAACGCTTTAGCATAATTCCCTTTCGTATCATAAGCTGTTCCTATAATACTGTAAGCAAAAGCTTCCCATTTTTTCCTCTTTTCTGGCGCAAAGCCGCCAATCATTTTTAATTGCTGCACAGCTAAAATAATGGCAGTGTCGGGGTTGCTGTTTCGTAGATTAAACGAAATGATTTGTATAGCTCTTAATCTACTAGTATCTGCCAGACTTTTATCCTTATAAACCTTCCAAAGCGAATTTATATTTTGCGCAATGCAAATACAAGGAATGAAACAAGAAATAAAAATTATATAAATAATTTTTCTCATCAACTAATTTTTCATCAATTTTTTTAAAACGGTTTCAATATATTTTTCCGGTGTAATTAAAGCAGTTTGTATTCGTTTAGCGTAATGTATGCTGTCCATCACTTCTTTATTCTTTTCGTGCAACATTTCGTAGGCTTCATCTACGCGTTGTTTTTGTTTTTCAATAATGCCTTTTTGCCTTTCAGTTATCTTAAAACGTTTATATAAAAATAGCGAGAATATAAGTACAACAACCAACACACCCGCTACCGATGCTATAATAACCTGCTGCCTTTTATTTTCTTCTAATGCAACAGCTTTTAATTTTTCTTGTTCTGCCTCCGCTTTTATTTTTAGTTCAGCTTCTTTTTTCTCCACCTCAAACTGCGTTTTTAAATCGCCAAGCTGTTTGCTATTATCTTCATTAAAAATACTATCCGTTAAAGCTTTAAATTTTACATGATTTTCGTACGCTTCTTTATACTTGCCTATTTTACTATATACTATGGCCAGGTTTTCATACGCATACTGTTCTCCCTCTGTATCTTCAATGCTTTTACTTATTTGTAAAGATGAATCAATATATGCTATTGCTAATTTATAGTTTGCTTGCTTACTATATAACTCACCTAAATTGCCAAAACAAATATCTATGCCTTGTTTATCACCTGTTTCTTTTTTTAACTGTAAAGCTTTTAAATAGTATTGTAAGGCTTTAGTATAATCAGATTGATCAACATATATAAGCCCTATATTGGTGTAGCTTGCTGCAAGTAATTTTTTATCGCCTATTTCTTCCCTTATTTTTAAAGCTTTTAATTGATTTTCTATAGCTTTCGGATAATTTAATTGACCATAATAAACAGTCCCCATGTTATTATAGCAGTCGGCCATGCCAATTTTGTTACCTATTTCTTCCGATGATTTCAAAGCCTTTAAAAAATTTTCGATAGCCTTTTCAAACATTGATTGGACATTATAAATGGCAGCTATATTTAAATAGCAATTACTCATCCCTTTTTTATCGGCCATTTCTTCTCTTAATTTTAAATCTTTTAAACAAAAATCCAAAGCTTTAGGATAGTTAGATTGACTTTGATAAACACTTCTAATTCTATTATAACAATTCGCCATCCCGGTTTTATCTTTAAGATCTTCTCTTATTTTTAAGGATTTAAAAAAAAACTCCAGTGCTTTAGTATGATTTTCTTTAGTATTAAATGAAATACCAATAGCGCTATAGGCTAATGCTTCGTATTTTTTTTGTTGGGTTTGTATGGCTAATTGCACTTCTTGTTGTGCTAATAATATAGCGGTATCAGGTTTGCTGCCATTATAACTCCAAGCAATAATGTTAATGGCTTTAAGTCGATTGGTGTCCACCTGTGCTTTATCATTATAAACTCGCCAAAGCGAGTCTATGTTCTGTGCAGAAATAAAAAAATGGTTAATAAATAAAAGTGTAAAAGGTAAAAATCTCCTCATTAACCAAATCTAAGAAAAAAAAGATGAAAAACAGATGCTTCAAAACGGCAATTTTTACAATAAATGCTGGCTATAAATTTTAGCTTATTGGCTATGTTTTTTCCTCAGTTACCGAAATCCCCCAAAACGCCTATTATTTCTTTAGTAGCTTTAGTATACAGTAATAAGGGAGGGTCAAATGAGTAAGCAATCTACACCAAATTTTAAAATCGTGATATTAGATGATAATGAGTTTTATAATAAAATTTTAACACGCTTTTTAACAGAAAGTCTTAAAAAAATGGCTGTATTAAAAGGCTTCACAGTCGATGTATCTTCATTTACTTCGTATATAGATTGTTCAAAACATCTCGATAGCAACGTTGATTTATTATTTATCGATTATTATTTAGGTGATGGATATAATGCCTCGCACATGATTAATTTAATTAACAACAAATTATATAAATGCAAAATTGTAGTTGTTTCTCAAATACAAACTATGCAAACCTGTGCATTTACACTTTTGGCTGGTGCTTACGAGTTTATTAAAAAAGATAAAAAAACGTTATTCGAGTGTAACGATATTGCAGAAACAATTATCTCCGCAAAACTTGGCTTAACAAACTAAAAATAAGTGTCATGAAAAAATCAATAATCATATTAGGCTTATTATGTATTACGGCAGGTGTAAATTTTTCGTGTAAAAAAACACCTCTTAATGATAATAAAGTAACCCCAAACGATTTCCTTTCTCAGGGCAAGTACACTAATTTAATTATCGAAATAAATTATATAAGCGGTTATGCACCAACCGATGAAAGCCTTAACAACCTGGTTAATTTTCTTCAACAACGCATTAATAAACCCAATGGAATTTCTATAACAAAAACCGAAATTTCTGTTCCCAACACAGGGGCTTACTACAATTTAGACCAGATACAGGATATTGAATATGCGCATCGTAAAATGATTACAAGTGGCTCCACTTTAACGGCCTATATTTTATATTTAGATAAAGAGTATGCGGGTACAGCATCTTCGCAAAGCAAAGTACTTGGCATTAATTACGAAAATTCTTCAATAGTAATATTCGAAAACACCATTGCACAATTTTCTGGTGGATTAACGCAGCCAAGCAAAAGTTTATTAGAAACCACCGTTACCGAACATGAATTTGGACATGTACTTGGCTTAGTTAATAATGGCACACCTATGCAAACGCCTCATCAGGATGTCGCAAATGGGCGACATTGCAATAACACATCTTGTTTAATGTATTATGCAGTTGAAACAAGTGATGTTATTAAAAATTTACTAAGTAGCACCCCACCCGATTTAGATGCAAATTGTTTAAACGATTTAAGAGCTAATGGTGGTAAATAATACTGTGTTGCAAAATACCAAAAAGCCTTTCAGGCAAACTGAAAGGCTTTTTAACTTACTTATTTCCCATCAATTTATTAAAAGTATTTTCAATATACTTTTCCGATGTAATTAAAGCAGTTTGTATGCGTTTTGCATAATGTATGCTGTCCATTACTTCTTTATTTTTTTCATGTAACTCTTCGTAGGCTTTATCAACCATTACTTTTTGTTTTTCAATAATGGTTTTTTGCCTTTGGGTTATTTTAAAACGTTTAAACAAAAACAACGAAAATATAATTACCAACACCAACACACCACCCACCGATGCAATAATAACCTGCTGTCGTTTCTTTTCTTCGCCGGCAACAGCTTTTAATTTTTCCTGCTCAGCGTCTGATTTTATTTTTAGTTCGGTTTCTTTTTTCTCCACCTCAAACTTCGTTTTCAAATCGCCCAATTGCTTACTGTTATCGGCATTAAAAATGCTATCAGTTAATGTTTTAAATTTCACATGATTTTCGTAAGCTTCTTTATATCTACCTGTTTTACTATATGTTTTAGCCAAATTCTCATAAGCTTCTCTTTCTCCATCAATGTCACCTATTTGTTTACATAGTGTTAATTCAGAGTCGCAATATTGAATTGCCAATTTATAATTGGTTAATCGGTAATATAAATCGCCCATATTTCCGTAACAAATTCCTTCTCCTTCTTTATCCCCAATTACTTTTCTTATTTGTAAAGATTTTATATAATGATCTAATGCCTTTGGATAATCATTCAGGTTTTTATACACATTGCCCAAATTACCATAAGAAGTTGCCATCCCTCTTTTATTACCCAATTCCTGATAAATTTTTAGTCCTTTTAAATCGTATTCTAAAACATTAGCATACTTAGTCTGGCTTTCGTAAACAGCACCAATATTACTATAGCAATTTGCTACACTTTTTTTATCACCAACTTTTTCTAATAGTTTCAGTGCTTTAAATTGGCATTCTAAGGCTTTAGGGTAATTTAATTCATACCAATATACAAGCCCTATATTTGCATAACAATTTCCTTCTCCTTGTTTATCGCCTAATTCTTCTCTTAGGTGTAAAGCTTTTAAATAATTTTCTAATGCTTTTGGATAATCGGCCTGATACTGATAAACAACCCCCATATTATTATAGCAAAATGCAATGCCCGATTTATTATTCAGTTCTTTATAAATGTCTAAAGTTTTTAAATAATATTCTAACGCTTTTGAGTAATTGCCCATATAGCTATATGCTATGCCCAAAACATTAAGCGCATTTGCAGTCCATATATTGACTTTATTAGTTGAAATAGAATTTGCCAGCTTTAATTCTTGTTCTGCTAAAATAATAGCGGTATCAGGTTTATTACTTATATAACTTCTTGCAATAGCATGTATGGCATTTATATGAGTAGTATCAGCTTGGGTTTTATCATTATAAACTTTCCAAAGCGAATCTAATTTTTGGGCAATAGAAAGGCACGAGCAAATACTTAAAAATATAAAAAGTAAAAATTTCCTCATCTATCAAATTTATAAATCCTTCTTCAATAATTTATTTAAAACATTCTCCATATATTTTTCCGATGTAATTAAGGCAGTTTGTATACGTTTTGCATAATGTATACTATCCGTCATTTCTTTGTTTTTTGCATGTAGTTTTTCATAAGCCTTATCTACCAATATTTTTTGTTCTTCTACAATTTTCTTCTGGTCTTCAATAACTAATTTTTGTTTTTGAGTTATCTTAAATCTTCTGAATAAAAAAACAGAAAAAACCATTACTATAAATAACATACTGGCTACTCCATAAATAACAAATCGCTGTCTTTTTTCTTCTTCTATAACAATTACTTCTTGTGCAAAAGCCTTAGCTTTTAATTCGGCTTCTTTCTTTTGCACTTCATACTGCGTTTTTAAATCTCCAATTCGTTTTATATTCTCTGCACTAAAAATACTATCTGTTAAAACCTTAAATGAAACATAATTGGTATACGCTTCTTTAAATTGATTTGTTTTTGCATATGCTTCAGCTATACTTTCGTAAGAAATGCGTTCTTGCTCTATGTTTCCAATTTCTTTATTAATATGTAAGCCTAAGTAACCATAATGAAGGGCTAGTTTGTAATTTAATAACTTGTTATATAGCTCTGCCATATCATTAAAACATTCACCTAAACCTTGTTTATCTTTAATTTCTTCTCTTATTTTTAAGGCTTTCAAATAACAATCTAAGGCTTTAGCATAATCGCCCTGGTACTTATATATAATGCCAATATTGTTATAGCAATTCCCTATGCCTTGTTTGTCTCCTATTGCCTGTCTTATTTTCAACGATTTAAAATCATAATCCAAGGCTTTAGGAAACACAGTTTGTTTGCGATAGGCTTCTCCAATATTGCTATAAGATGCTGCTATTAATTGTTTATCACCAACTTCTTCAAAATATTTTAAAGATTTCAGATAGTATTCTAACGACTTACTATAATCTTTTTGATACTGAGAAACGTTACCGAGATTGCCGTAACATTTTCCTATACCCAAATTATCACCAATTTCTTCAAACGCTTTTAGCGATTGCAAATAATAATCTAATGCTTTTGGATAATTAGATTGGTTAATATAAATATTTCCGATGTTTTTGTACCCATTTGCCTCACCTTTTTTAAAAGATAATTTTCTACTGATGTTTATTGCCTCTGTAGCATATTTTAACGATTTTTCATGCTCTCCGGTATTATTAAGTTGTCGGCTAAGTTTGTTTAAACTATTTACTTTGTTGGTATCATCTTTTGCTTTTTTTAAAACTAGGGCTATAGAATCCAAATTCTGAGAAAAAGAAAAATAGGCACATGCCATTAAAAAAATATAAAACTGGTATTTCTTCATAATTCAAATCTAATCAATAGTTTAATTACTTATTTCATCAATCTATTAAAAACATTCTCAATATACTTCTCCGAAGTAATCAATGCTGTTTGTATTCTTCTGGCATAATAAATACTATCCATTACTTCTTTATTCTTTTCGTGGAGTTCCTCATAAGCTTTATCAACCAATACTTTTTGTTGTTCAATAATGGCTTTTTGTCTGTTAGTAATTCTAAAACGGTTAAACATAAAAATTGCAAATACACCCACTAATAGTAACAAACCTACTACAGCATAAATAATAATTTTCTGTTTTTGTTTTTCTTCTGCATTTATGGCATCTAATTTTTCTTGCGCCGCTTTATTTGCTATTTCCTTTTTATCAAACTCATATTCCATACTGGCTTGTAGGCTTTTCTTTTGAGTTTCTTCATTATTAAGGCTATCGCTATATATGGTATAAAGTTTATAGTGTTCAAAAGCTGCTTTATAATTGCCCATTGTACTATCTAAAACGGTTAAACCTAAATAAGTTTCTTTAATATAATCATTACTACCAATTTCTTTACTTATTTGCAAGGTCTGGTTTAAATAATTTTGCGCCTCTTTTGTTTTATGTAGCTTAGTATATACTTTACCTAAATTGCCATAACAAGCAGCAATGCCGTTTTTATCTCTCATTTCTTCTTTTATTTTTAAAGCGGCAAAATAGTTTTCTACTGCCTTGGGGTAATTGCCCTGCGTGTAATAAACAGCCCCTATGTTGATGTAAGAATTGGCAATGCCCCATTTATCTTTAATTTTTTCCATTATAGTTAAACAGGCAAATAGGTTTTTTAATGCTTCAGTGTAGTTGTCTTGTAAGTAATAAACACTTCCTATGGTCATGTATGAAACAGCAATGCCTTTATTATCATTAATCTCTTCTTTTATTTTTAAAGAAGTAAAATACATTTTTAAGGCTTCAGCATAATTACCCTGTCCTTTATAAATAATCCCTATATTGTTGTATGACATGGCAATGCCTCTTTTATCTTTCATTTCTTCGTATATCTTTAAAGAAGCAAAATCGTTTTTTAAGGCTTCGGGGTAATTGCCCTGGTTCTCATAACAGATACCTATAGTATTAAGCGCTTTGGCTTCATATTCCTTTTGTTTGCTTGCTTTAGCCAATTTTAATTCTTCGTTTGCCAAAACTATGGCAGTATCAGGGTTGTTGTTGTTGTAACTCCATGCAATATCATCTATAGCTTTTAATCTATTAGTATCTGCTTGGCTTTTATCATTGTAAACTCGCCAAAGCGAATCCAGGTTTTGAGCATCACATAATTGATGCAGAAGAGTGGAGAAGATAACTATGTAAATAAATTTTTTCATCAATCAATTCTTCATTAGTCTGTTAAAAGCATTCTCAATGTATTTTTCCGATGTAATTAAAGCACTTTGTATGCGTTTAGCATATATAATGCTATCCATTACTTCTTTATTTTTTTCGTGCAATTCTTCGTAAGCTGTATCAACCAATGTTTTTTGTTTTTCAATAATGCTTTTTTGTCTTTTAGTAATTTTAAAGCGGTTAAACATAAAAATGGCAAACACACACACTAATACTAACAAACCTGCAACAGCATAAATAACTATCTGTTGTTTCTTTTTTTCCTCTGTGCTTATAGCATCTAGTTTATCCTGCTCTGCTTTTGCAGCTATTTCTTTTTTATCAAACTCGTATTGCATGCTTGCCTGCAAACTTTTCTTTTGGGTTTCTTCATTATTAAGGCTATCCCTATAAATAATAAATAGTTTAAAATATTCAAAGGCAGCTTTGTAATTTGCTGTTAAACTATCTAACGTGGCTAAATTCTGATAACTTTCCTTAATATCTTCTTTGCTCCCAATTTTCTTGCTTATCTGTAAAGCTTTGTTTAAGTATTTTTCTGCTTCTTCTGCTTTATTTATTTTAATATCCAACCCACCTATATTTATATAACAAGTTGCAATGCCCTCCTCATCTTTAATTTCTTCACTTATTTTTAAAGAAGCCAAATAATTTTTTAAAGCTTCCATATAATTACCCTGAGATGTATAAATAACCCCTATGTTATTATATGCATTAGCAATTCCATGCTTATTTTTTATTTCCTGAAACATTTCTAAAGAAGCCAAATAGTTTTTTAGTGCCTCAGTATAATTATTTTGATTCCGATAAAGAACTCCCAGGTTAATAAAACAAGTAGCGATACCATCTTTATCTTTTATTTCTTCCCTTATTTTCAAAGAAGCTAAATAATTTTTTAATGCCTCCTCAAAATTACCCTCTTCTCTATAATTAATTCCCAGGTTATTATAAGAACCCGCAATGCCTCTTTTATCTTTTATTTCTTCCCGTATTTTTAATGCTTCATAATGCATTTTAAGGGCTTCGGGATAATTGCCCTGATATTGGTAAATAAGCCCTATACTATTGCAAGACTGAGCTATGCCTTTTTTAAATTTAATTTTTTGAGCAAGTGCAAGTGCTTGTTTACCATAATCAAAACCTCTATTAAAATCCCCAATATTTCTGTAGTCAATACATAATTTATACAGATGATGTACCTTATTGGTATCTTCTTTATCAGTTTTTAATAGAGTTAAAAGTGAATCAATTTTAGGGTTTTGAGCAATAGATTGTTGCACTATGCTTGCAATGAGAAAGAAAAATATGTAAATAAATTTTTTCATCTACTTATTCTTCATCAACTTGTTTAAACTGCTCTCTATATATTTTTCCGAAGTAATTAAAGCACTCTGTATGCGTTTAGCATATCTAATGCTATCCATTACTTCTTTGTTTTTTTCGTGCAATTCTTCGTAAGCTGTATCAACCAATGTTTTTTGTTTTTCAATAATGCTTTTTTGTCTTTTAGTAATTCTAAAGCGGTTAAACATAAAAATGGCAAACACACCTACTAATACTAGCAAACCTGCAACAGCATAAATAACTATTTGTTGTTTCTTTTTTTCTTCGGCATTTATAGCATCCAATTTATCCTGTTCTGCTTTAGTTGCTATTTCCTTTTTATCAAACTCATATTGCATGCTGGCTTGCATGCTTTTCTTTTTGGTTTCTTCGTTATTAAGGCTATCTCTATACAATATAAATAATTTATAGTGCTCAAAGGCGGCCTTATAATTACCCAAAGTGCTATCTAAAACCGCTAGGTCGGTATAACCATCCTTTATAACTTCTTTATTGCCTATTTCTATACTTAGTTGCAAGGCTTTATTTAAATAATCTTGTGCTTCTTTTGTTTTATTTTCTTTGGTATATAATTGTCCTATGTTTATAAATGAAGAGGCGATACCATCCTTATCTCCAATTTCTTCTTTTATTTTTAATGAAGCAAGAAAGTTTTTTAAGACTTCGGGGTAATTGCCTAGATAATAATAAATGCCCCCTATATTGTTGTAAGAAGCTGCAATGCCTTGTTTATCTCCAATTTCTTCTTTCATCTTTAAAGAAGCGCAATGATTTTTTAAGGCTTCGCGATAATTGCCTTGATATATATAAATATTTCCTATATTCATGTAAGACATGGCAATGCCCTGTTTATTTTTCAGTTCTTCCATAAGCTTTAAAGAAGCAAAATAGTTTTTTAAAGCTTCAGGATAATTGCCTTGTTTTTCATAAATAACCCCAAGGTTGTTGTAAGAAGCTGGAAGACCATATTTATCTCCAATTTCTTCTCTTATCTTTAATGAAGCGAACTGGTTTTTTAAAGCTTCGGGATAATTGCCTTGATTTTGATAA
>Ga0207160_1036_pt1 | contig 34690 bp, 31 predicted proteins | sample Alteio_BWMinHeat_21_FD_153510 | JGI IMG/M metagenome (GOLD analysis project Ga0207160, IMG submission 153510) | Enriched cells from forest soil in Barre Woods Harvard Forest LTER site, Petersham, Massachusetts, United States -... | ecosystem: Environmental > Terrestrial > Soil > Temperate forest >... | reverse complement strand
GCAAAAATTGGCAACGTGTGTATTTTTATTGTTGCCTTTAATAATAGGAGTAGAATTTTTAAGGAATTATCCATTAAAAACAGAAGAAATAAAAAGCAGCATTAACTTTATAAAGTTACATGTACAGCCTAATGATACTATTTATGTGTATTATGGAGCTATCCCCGCATTTAATTATTACGAAAAAATAGGCGAAATCCCTTTTAAAAATCCAATTGTTTTTGGTCATGCATATAGAGGTTCAAATCAAAAATATATAGATGAGATACAGAATAATAAGGGTAAATTATGGATACTTTTTTCACATTTATATGATGACGAAAGTAAGTACATAATTACTTCACTCAACTCTAGCCATAAAGAAGTACTTAGTTATAAAACAGAGGGCTCGGAGGTTTATTTATATGAGCCTTTACACAAATAAAATTATAATTTAACGCATTGCCCAGCATCCAACCCCGGATGTACCATTGGTGCATAAGTACTGTCTGCATGCCATTTAGCAACTTCATTTGCCCATTTAGGATAAGCCTCAGTATATACACTTCTCATGCCACCTCTATAATAAACAGAATTTACAGCTAAACAAAAAATTAAAACAAATGAAGTAATGTATTTTAATTTAACGTTTAAAACATCCGTTTTAAGAGACTCGGATATAATTATTATCACAAATATACATGATGGTATATAAGCGTATCTTGGAGAGCCTTCCATATTTAAAGAACCAAGTGTCGAAAAAGTCCCTACTATCAGTAAGCTTGCTAATGAAATAAAATAGTCTGTATTATTTTTTAATTTGATTAACAAATAAAAAAATAAAAGCGCCATTAATAACCCAAAAATTGGATCAAAATAAACCATAATTGGATATAAATGAGCAATTGATGCATGTGGAAGCATTGAAAAATTATCTATAAAATAGTGGTAAATAGTTTTTATAAAGTTATGATTAGAAAGCCTGTGATAGGTGTTATTAAAGAATATAGAATATGTAATAACACTCATCTGAATAATAGCGCAAATACTCAATAGACCTGCTTGTATATATTTTTCTTTATTTTTTTCGCGATATGCTTTTAGTAAAAATGCGGGAGTAAAAAGTACAGAAGCCGGACCTGTTAAGCCTCCAATTATCAAAAGTACTCTAAAAAAATACTGCTGAAACTTTGATAACTCATTAATTGAAATTATCATTATTAAAAAAGTAGTTAGACCAAATATAAAATGGGAATTTGTTGTATTAAGCCATAACTCAGGCGCTGCTACCACAATAATAGCTAAAACACAAAGCATTTTTTTCATTGGATTATCCCAAAATTTATGGTTAGTAAAACTTATAATATAAACAGGGGTTAATTGCATTAAAAATCCCATGTAGGTAGAAACCATTGCCGCATTTTCAATCGAAAATATTTTGGCTTGCAAGGCACTCACTATACTATTAAATAAAGTAAGATACCCAACATGCGGTGTAGTAAAAATTTCATATAAAGAATGATGTAAAGCAAACTGGTAAAAAATACACCCTTCTTCAGCCCACAAACGCGGATACGAAAGTAAGGCTGGCTCTCTAACAGCAATAAGTAGTATACTACATAAAATTAAAACAATACGAAAACGTATATCATCTTTTAGCTTAGCGTTTATCTCGTTCAGTAATTTCATAGTTTAGAATAGCGTGTAAAGCTCAAATATATATAATTATTTTTTGCGTATATTCAGTTTATGCATTAAATCCTAATACAACATTGTTTGTAAAGTTCTAACTTCGTAGAATAAAAATTTAATTAAAACAATGAAGCAATTACCAAAAGTCATTTTTTGCTGGAGTGGAGGGAAAGATTCTGCTTATTGCCTTCACAAGGTTTTAAGCGAAAAATTAGTTGACGTAAAATATTTACTTACTACCATAAATGATGAATTCAAACGTATTTCTATGCACGGGATTCAAGAAGCCTTATTAGACAAACAGGTTGAAGCTATTGGCATTCCACTTATAAAAATGCGAGTGCATGAAGGAACTAATAATGAATATGAAAAACAAATGGAAGCTGTTTTATTGAAAGCTAAAGCAGAAGGAATTAATCAAGTAGTTTTTGGAGATATTTTTTTAGAAGATTTAAGAGCTTATCGCGAAAATAACTTAGCAAAAATCGGTATGAAAGCCGTTTTTCCTTTATGGAAAATAGATACAACGTTTCTTATCAATGATTTTATAAAACAAGGTTTTAAATCGATTACCTGTTGCATTAATGATGGTTATCTTACTGAAGATTGGGTTGGTAAGGAAATAGATAAGCAATTTATTGAAAAACTACCCGATAATGTTGACCCTTGCGGTGAAAATGGAGAATATCATTCATTTTGTTATGATGGACCTATTTTTAAAAACAAAATAGCCTTTACTGGTGGAGAGAAGGTTTACAAAGCACTTCAAATAAAAACAGATGATAAGTGTACTTTATCATCTAATATTATTACAAAAGGCTTTTGGTTTTATGATTTAATACCAAATTAAAACACATGCGTAAAAACTATATCATATTATTATTTGCTTTATGCTTTATACGCGTTCACGCACAAGACAGTTTATATGCTCGTAAAGTAATAAGCACATTATGCTCTAAACAATTTGCCGGAAGAGGCTATATTAAAAACGGTTTAGATATATCTGCAAAATATATTGTTAGCGAACTCAAAAAATGTAAAGCCCAACCACTTTTTAATACAGGATACTATCAATGGTTTGATTTTAATGTAAACACTTTTCCAGGAAAGATGAATCTAACCGTAAATAGTAAAATTTTAAAGCCCGGTGTTGATTTTATTATTAGCCCGGAAAGTGTTGGTTTAAAAGGGAAATTTAATGTAGAAAAAAAAGATAGTGTTACCTATATGGGTAACTCGGAAACCCCAATTGTATTAAGTTTAAAAAGAAAATTAACATTTAGTGTTTCAACCGAATGCGCAAACTATTGTGATGTAGAACTGTTGAACAACAACACCTTTAATGATATAAAAACTGTAGAAGTAAGTATCGAAAATAAACTACTAAATAAATATATCTGCAAAAACATTTGCGCTTACATAAACGGAAAAGATGAAAAAAATGATACGGTAGTTATGCTAACAGCTCACTATGACCATTTGGGAATGATGGGAAGCAAAACCTATTTTCCGGGCGCTAATGATAATGCCAGTGGGGTTAGCATGCTGCTTAACTTGGTAAAATATTACGCCCAACATCCACCAAAATACAAAACCATATTCGTGTTTTTTGCCGGTGAAGAAGCCGGTTTATTAGGTTCAAAATATTTTACCGAACATCCGGTATTCGAGTTAAGCAAAATAAAATTTTTAATAAACCTTGACTTGCTTGGCACAGGAGATGAAGGCATTACCGTAGTAAACGCTACCGAGTTTAAAACTCAGTTTGAAACATTAAAAAAAATAAATACAGAAAAAAACTACTTGACCTTAGTAAAGCCCCGCGGCAAAGCCCATAATAGTGATCATTATTGGTTTACAGAAAAAGGTGTGCCTTCTTTTTTTATATACACTATGGGTGGTATAAAAGCCTATCATGATGTATATGATATACCAAAAACACTTCCATTAACGAAGTATAATTCAGTGTTTAAATTGCTTGTAGATTTTATATCGACTATTTAAAATGAAAGGAGCCCCACATTACTGCGAGGCTCCTTTGCTTTAAAATATAGTATAATGATTAATGCGTAATCATTACTTTTCCTGTATTAGATTTACCTGAAGCACTTGTTGCTTTATACATATAAGCTCCAGTAGCTAAATCGCTAACATCAAAACTTACTTTGTGTAATGAGTTTGAAGGGGCTGTTGTACTCATGGTTTTAACTGTTTGCCCTAATGTATTAACTAACGACACCGTATAATTTTCTGTCTCGCTTGAATTAAACACAAAGTTTAATGCATTTGTTGCAGGGTTTGGGTACACAGCAAAATTTTGGATGCCAACTTTATTAATTCCCAAAGGAATAGGCACGCCATTATAACGTATATAGGCTGTATCTGCACTTGTTTGTAAATCACTTAAGCTATCCCCTGCTATAAGAGCAATTGCTATCTTCACAGAGTCATTGGCGGCAAGGGTAAACGGACCAGAACTCATTACATTACAAACATCATTACCCGTAGCTGTAGAATCTCCTGCTTGTGTACGCATAGTTGATAAGGTTGTATATTTATCCGCTTTTCTAAATCCGGCGGATGATGCTATATTAACACCTCCAGCACCTGCACCTACATTGTCTATTGCGTAAAAATTAGGGGGGGTACTTGTTAGTAATTGCATACCGGCATATAAATGACTAGTAGCAGGCGTTGCCCAAGTGTAGCCTAATTTTCTGGCAGCATCATAATCAGACCTATTTGTACTGGCAGTAGATGCATCTACATCCCAATCAGCAAAAATACCAGCGTATAAATTACTTAAAGTAGATGCGCCTTTGTTATGTATAATATACTCTACAATGATAAATTTACTACTACCCGGCGTTGACCAAGCATAAGCATTATGACGAACAAGTACGTTTTGTACAGGAGATGCATCTGCATCATTAAACTCTCCATTTACATCAAACTCTGATACTAAAGAAGGTACAACCTTATGAGCTGTAATTACTGTGACAAAATCTGTATCAGATGCTCCCGTTGTACTTGTTCCGCGTATACAGTCAGAAACTGCAGTTGATGAAGTTCCAACCATAAAACCACCTTCATAAAGTAAATTATCTCCGTTGTATGAAAATCCTAAACCACCAGCTTCTCCATCTTTACTCCAACCAATTTTTCCACGACTTGTGATAGTAGTGAAAACCTGATTAATAGTAATATTTACATAATCCGGATTTAATAAAACTGAGAAAAAGTAACTTTGCGTATAAGCGCCATCTGTAATTTTTACTTGAAACACTACCGTTGTATTAAGTGGTGCACTTGCTACTTTAAATTTAAAAGGTGTAGCTACATTACTTTTAGATGTATTAGAATTCATTACTCCTAAAGCATAAGAAGAGCTTACCCCAGTAACATACGCTCCACCGGTAACTGCTGTTATAGAAGCTGTTGCAGCACTTGATGTTGCATTTAAATAGTTAATAAAACTACCGCCAATAAATAAAGTATCACCTTGCGTAAACACTAAATCGTTATGGTCGGTTATACTATCGTTTGTAAAAACAACTGACTCGCTTTGTGCAGCAACTGTAGAAGTAACAGCGGTAAATAAATTTAAACGACCACTGCCTAATTTATTTGCATATGTAGCTGGATTTGATCCATAGTTGTTATCTGTAGTAACAATTAAGCGCTGACCTGCTTGCATGCCAGTATACGTTGGATATTTAGACAACACTAAAGCAACACCGCCTGATGTAATAGGAGATGCCATAGAGGTTCCTTGCAAAAAAGCATAAGTTGGTGTTGTAGAACTTGTTGCAGAATAAATAGTGTTATATATCCCCTGAGATAGAGTACCTGAGGCAGCGCAAGGCCCACCCGGTGTACATAAATCAACCGTATAATTCCAATTAGAGAAAGATGCTTTTGCATCGCTATACCCATTTGTTGCTGCAACAGATAACACATAATTGTATCCGGCAGGATATGATATTTCATCTAAAGCATCATTACCGGCCGCTGCAACTACAATACAATTATAGTTTATGGTAGCCGCAGTAATAATAGATTGCTCGTAACTGCTTCCGCCTGTACCACCCCAAGAACAGTTAATTACTTTTGCACCATGTGCAGCTGCATATTGTATGCCTTCGTAACCTGTAATAATATACCCTTCTCCACCTGAACCGCGTGTATCATTATCGGCAGCGCATTTAACAGGTAAAAGTTTACAATTAAAACCAACACCCGCTACACCAATGCCATTGTTAGTAACAGCCGATGCACAACCTGATACGTGAGAACCATGTTCGTTATTAGTTCCCATAATTTGTGGGCTACTATCTCCTACTATGTTATTATAATCAGCTCCTGCTAAATCCCAACCTGTATAATTATCAATGTAGCCATCATGGTCATCATCTATGCCATTATTAGGAATTTCACCATAGTTATGTTTAAAGTTTGCAGCTAAATCGGGGTGAACTAAATCTGTTCCTGAATCAACAATGCCAATAACTACATTGGTATCACCTTGTGTACCGCCGGCAGTTAAATCCCAAGCATTATAAGCCTTAATACGGTTTAAGTACGGGTACTGTTTAGTAGTTGATGCATTAGCATTAGGGTCGTTAGGGAAAATAGCCCAAGTGCGGCGTATATAACGAGGATCTGCATAATCAAATAAACCGGTAGAAAGCATTAAGTTGATAGCCTTTTCTAATGAAATATCTTTATTACTAAACTTAATTTCATAAGTCAATGATAAATCAGCATAAGCCTGTCCTAATTTGTTAACTTTCTCTTTAGGAGCTTTTTCCATAGGGAATAATTTAGCTAATGAGCTTACACCTAAATAATTTAAAATAGGGGTTAGTTTTACGTCATTAATATAGCTTACCGAACAATTATTTCGGTACTGTTCTTTTACTTTAAAAATTATATGCCCACCGGTATAGTTAACTCCTTCTTTAAAAGAAGGGTCTAATCTAAACATAGTTGTTGGTCGTGAGCCATGAGGTGCTTTACCATTATCTGCTTGAACATCAAATCCTACAAGCAAGCTAAGTGATAAACCAAAAGATGTAATTATTTTTTTCATCTGTTTAATTGTTTGTTTTTTTAATTGAGGCTAAAATTAATGCTGCTAATTAAGTGATTTATTTTTAGCATTCTAAATTTTATTAAAAATAAGATATCTTTTTGGTTTTATCAAGGATGGGCGGTATTTTTTAACAAAAAACCAGGCTTTGATTAGTTAAATTTCGTGGTAAGAAGGCAGTTCTTGTAAAAAGGTTACTTTTTCACCTTCCAATTTCATTACTACATGGTTTAAACCGTTTGTAAGCATACAATATGGTGCTTGCAAAGTTATTTGATACCGAGTCAATTGGCTAATTTCATTTTGTTTTAAGATTACATCTGCTGCCTTGCATTCTATCAATAATAAAGGTTTCAAGTTTTTATCACGTACTAAAATATCTACCCGTTTGTTTGTATTGAAAAGTGATATTTGCTTTTCTATTTCAATTAACCCTGTTGGGAATTTTTTTTCTTCTGCCAAAAAATGAATAACATGCTGCCTAACCCACTCTTCAGGAGTTAGTAAAATATACCTTTTGCGGATAACATCAAAAACTTGTGTCTGAGTTTTTTCTTCTCGTAACCTTAGCTTAACTGCCGGAAAGTTTAATGGACTAAACAATTTTGTATCTTTGGGTGCAAAGTAAATATTTTAATATACAATTTATGAAATCAAAAGAAGAAATAGTTAATAATTGGTTACCGCGTTATACAGGTGTTCCGTTAGATGAATTTGGACAATACATTATACTTGTAAACTTTAGCAGTTATGTTTACATGTTTGCCGAAAATAATGAAGTTGAAGTTAAGGGCACTAACCACCCAATGATGAGTGCTACTGCCGATAATATTACCATTATTAATTTTGGCATGGGTTCGGCTAGTGCCGCTACCGTAATGGATTTACTTAGCGCCATTCATCCAAAAGCAGTTTTATTTTTAGGGAAATGTGGCGGATTGAAAAAGAAAAACCAGTTAGGCGATTTAATTTTACCTATTGCTGCGATACGTGGGGAAGGAACATCAAACGATTATTTTCCGCCAGAAGTACCGGCTTTACCGGCCTTTGCTTTACAAAAAGCTATTTCACACACTATAAGAACTAATAGTCGCGATTATTGGACAGGTACTGTGTTTACTACTAATCGTCGTGTTTGGGAGCATGATGATGATTTTAAGGAGCATTTGCGTAAGATGCGTTGTATGGCCGTAGACATGGAAACCGCTACCATTTTTATGGTTGGTTTTCATAACGAGATACCAACCGGAGCTTTACTTTTAGTAAGCGACCAACCAATGATACCGGAAGGCGTTAAGACTGAGGAAAGCGATAAAAAAATTAGCGAACAGTTTCAGTCAGACCATTTACGTTTCGGTATAGAATCGTTAAAGGAGCTTATAAATAAAGGTGCTACAGTTAAGCACTTAAAGTTTGAATAGTTAGTTTTTAACTATAAACCAAATCGTTTAAGGAAATTACGGTAATTAGTATCAAACTTGGTAATGCTAACCCATGTAAAAACAAACAGGGTGTGAGTTAATTCGGGTAAGGCAAAACTATGTACCCACATTAAAACCGCCAGGGGACAAATTACTGAAGCAATGGCAATAATGATAGATGTTATACCCATCCTTAAATCAGACTTCATTAAAAAAAAGCCGAATAAAAAAATACTTGACGTGTATCCAATAAAATACGTATAAGCAAAATAGTAATGAATTGGATACGACATATTAATAGATGCCGTGAGCAGCAAGCAAATAACAGAGCCAATAAACAAATACATAAGCCACGACTTAGGCATGTATTTATTTATATTTAAGATAGCTTCAATAAAAAGAGTAATGCCTATAACAAAAAGACTAGCATTCCAAAAAAAACCAATCTCTTTATAGATACCAAAGTGGGAAAGCGAAATATTGGTTAACTTAAGATCACTTGCATAAAAGGAACAAAAACCTAAGGTTATAACAAATAAAATAATAGCAGCAATATAATGTACTTGCTTTAAGCGATTTATACGCTCCTTTACATGCACCATGTATTCTGTATTAGCTACATTATCAAACATGCTTAAAGTTAACAATTATTTTTCGAAAAAGCCAGTAAAAAAGACAAATTCAAGCTAGATAACTACCAAGGTAATTTATCTACCCCTAAATTATAAAATACAAAACTCCACATATCGCCATACTCGTCAATCTGTTTAGCAGTAGGCTTTCCTGTACCATGCCCGGCATTTTTATCTATCCTAATAATTATTGGTTCGTTACCCGTTTGATTTTCTTGCAGGGTAGCAGCAAATTTAAACGAATGTGCAGGCACTACACGGTCGTCATGATCGCCTGTTAAAACTAGGGTTGCAGGGTAGTTTGTTTTTTTTACATTATGCAAAGGCGAATATTTGTATAAGCAGGCAAACTCATCTTTGTTCTCACTGCAACCATAATCAACTGTCCATGCACGACCAATAGTGAACAAATGAAAACGAAGCATGTCTAAAACACCCACGGCTGGGATACAAACTTTAGCTACATCAGGGCGTTCGGTCATAACGGCACCAATAAGCAAACCACCATTGCTACGACCATGTATGGCCAGTTTTTCGTGCGAGGTATATTTTTCAACTACCAAATAATCGCAGGCAGCTATAAAATCATCGAACACATTTTGCTTTAAACATTTTGTCCCTGCCTTATGCCAATCCTCACCATAATCGCCACCACCACGTATACCAGGCACACAATAAATGCCACCTGCTTCTAAAAACAAGGCTCTATCAGTTCTATATTCGGGTGAGTAGTAAGCGTTGAAACCACCATAGCCAAAAACAAAACAAGGGTTGTTACCATTTAACTCAATCCCTTTTTTAAGTGTAATAAACATTGGGATTTTTGTGCCATCCTTACTGATAAAGAAAACCTGTTTGGTTTCGTAATCTTCGCTTTTAAAATCGGTTTTAGGTTGGAAAAACAGCTCCATTCTATTTTCTTTTACATTGTATGTGTAAACAGCGGGCGGGGCAGTAAAAGTAGCACGGGTAAAAAAGGCTATAGTATCCTTATCTGATGTACTTAGGTCGTTTACCTTACACAAACCGCCCAAATTAGCCTCATAAAGTAACAAACCATTTGTGTCATATACATTCATGCGCGAAGCTACATCGTGCATAAAACTTGCCACAAATTTTCTATCGGCATACTGTACGCCTTCTAGCAAATCTTTTTGTTGAGGGATAATTTCTTGCCAATATTTTTCTTCTGCATTAGTCAAACTAATTTTTAGTAATCGTTGGTTAGATGCTTTATAATTGGTTTGCACATAAAAATTATTGCAGCTGTTATGTACTATGTTATAATCGTTTTCAAAATTATCTACCAGCTTATTCCACTTGTTAGTTGCATCATTTACTTCCTTTATCCATAAAGAATTGCCACTAGTGCTTTCGCTACCGGAAAGAGTAAGATATTTTTCATCATCGGTAACACCTGCTGTAAAGTTTCTGTCAGGATGTGCTTCATCAGCAAAAATTAATTTATCAGCGCTTTGCGCTGTACCCACTTCGTGATAATAAACTTTATGTCCTGTGTTTTGTTTGGTTAAAGCTTTACCATTTTCAGGTGCATCATATCGACTATAATAAAAACCGTTTTTACACCAACTAATGCCCGAAAATTTTACCCATTCAATTTTATCGCTTAATTCTTTTTTACCGGCAATTTCCATTACATGAATTTCAACCCAATCGCTGCCGGCTTTAGAAATCCCATAAGCCAAGTACTTCCCATTTTTAGATACATCCCATCCCGAAAAAGAAACGGTACCATCTGCCGAAAGTTTATTAGGGTCAAGCAATTCTACTCGTGCATCTTTCAGGTTTTTCTGAACGCAAAGTACAGCTTGATTTTGCAAGCCATTATTATAAAACGAAAAATACATGCCTGCTTTTTTTACAGGAGCAGTTAGTTTTTCGTAATTCCATAATTGGGTAAGGCGTTTTTTTACATTTTCTCTGAAAGGAATTTTATCTAAATACGAAAAGGTTACTTTATTTTCTTCATCAACCCAAGCCTTAGTTTCAGCACTATTATCATCTTCTAACCAACGATATGGGTCGGCCACTTTGGTTCCAAAATAATCATCAACCTGATTTACCTTTTTGGTTTGAGGATATTTAAGTACAATGACTTCTTTAGTCGGTTTTTCTTGTGAACAAGCTAATAAACCAAGTGCCGAAATTGCGATGATTGTTTTTTTCATGAATAAATGATTAATAATTTAAAAGTAGTTGCATTTGCTACAACTGTACGTTAAAAAAGGATAAAAGGTTATTTAGAAATAAATTAGGTGTAAAAGCAGTATAACCTAGTCTTCTAAAAACTCCTCCATAGCGCTCATTTTTTTCTCGGTAAAAATGCCTTTTTCTACGTGTACAATTTTTCCGGTTTTATCTAATACAAAAAAGTAAGGCAAATCGGTGTTATCAATTTCGAAGGTTTTTTTATACTCTTTTAAACCACCAGTATAAAACATAAGGTGAGGCCAAAATTCTTTATCGGTTTGTTTTCTAATTTTATCCTGGCTCGATTTTTCTAACACCTGATTAACCAAGTTAAGCATTGGTATAAAATAGTAGTTTATATCGTAACTAACGGCTGCACCAAAAGCATTGGTGGTATCTTTTTTTACTACAAACTGATTGTAAGCCGGGTTAAGCCAGGTTCTTAAATCAGTTTCGGCAGCCTTACTAAAACAAATGCCAATAATGGTTGGTTTGCCTTTACTAGCTTCGGGTATAATTACATTTTTTCCATCAAAAGTTTCTCCGGTAATGGTAGGAAACATTTTGCCTTTTCCATTTTGCGCGTTTAGCTTTGTAAAAGCTGCTAAAAGAGTAACTAAAATTATTTTTTTCATTTTCTCGGTTTTTAAGATGTTGCTATTTTACAAATATATTTTAATAACAAAACAAAAATTTCTCAGCATTTATGATGCTACCTAAACAAATGGTAACTTTGTAGCATGAACTGGAATGCCTTAAACCATATATCTCAGCTGGATGTTATTAACGAAGAGTCTAAATCTATGCCTGTTTTAATTTTTAAACACAGTACACGTTGCAGCATTAGTAACGTGGCTTTAAATAGAATTGAAAGCAGTTGGAAAGACAGCGATAATCAACTGATTAAACCTTATTATTTAGATTTATTGGCACACAGAGATATATCTAACCAAATTGCTGAGCAGTATGGCATTGAACATCAATCTCCTCAAGCTTTGGTGATATCTAACGGAGAGTGCATTTATTACGAATCACACACCAATATACGCTATGCTGATATTATGAAACTGGCTAAGTAAATTATTTCTTAATTACTTTTTCGCGAATTTTTCGCAAACGGCAATCCATTCTTGCGGAGTAATTTTAGATACCAGTTCCCCAATTAGTTTATAGGGGATGTCATCCATCTTTTTGAAACGAATACAAGCTTTACCCATATCTAATTTTGCTTTTGAGTATTTTGGATACTCTTGTACAAACCAATCCAATAATTTTTTACTACCATAAACACCCATATGGTGCAGGGCTATAAAGTTTTTTTGCGAGCCCATATTTATAAAAGGTAACGGTAAGCTTGGATTGCAATGATAGCCTTTAGGATAGGTTTTTAGAGGTACCACGTAACCAATCATGCCATAACTCATCTCTTCGGCAAAACCTTTAGGCAAGTTTTTAAGAATAACTTTTCTTAATTCATTAATGGCTTGCTTTCTATCATCAGGAAGCTCATTAATATATTGGTCAACCGTTTTTGCTTTTGATTGCATGGCTTACGTTTTTAAAAATATTTTCCTTCGGCAAGATAATGTTTTACATAGTCTTCAACCCCTTCTTCTAAAGTAGCAAAGGGTTTAGTGTAACCCGCTTTTTGCAGTTTATTCATTTTAGCTTCGGTAAAATACTGGTACTTGTTTCTTATATCGATAGGAGTATCTATAAAATCAATTTGCTCGGGCACACCCATTGCTTTAAAGGTGTTTTTGGCCAAATCTAAAAAAGTACGGGCTTTGCCTGTACCCAAATTATAAATGCCGTTAGCAACTTTGTGTTGGTATAAAAATAGAATAACGCTGCATAAATCTTTTACATAAATAAAATCGCGTAATTGTCCGCCATCATTATAATTTGGGTTATGCGAACGAAACAATTTTACCCTGCCATTTTGTTTTATTTGGTTAAAAGCATGAAATATAACCGATGCCATACGCCCTTTATGAAACTCATTTGGCCCATACACATTAAAAAACTTTAAGCCAACCCAATAAGGTGGTTTAGTGCTTTGTTTTAATGCCCATTTATCAAAATCATTTTTGCTATCGCCATAAGGGTTTAATGGTTTTAGTTTTTCAATAAGGCTTTCGTTTTCATCATCGTATCCAAATTCACCCAAGCCATATGTAGCAGCTGATGAGGCATACACTAAAGGAATGTTATGTTTAGCACATAAATTCCACAGCGTTTGGGTATAATGTAAATTAAGTTTATTAAAAGTGGCTACATCAAACAAGGTGGTATCGGTACGTGCGCCTATGTGAAAAATAAATTCGACCTTATTGGCATTAGCTTCTAACCAAGCAGCTAGGTCATCACGGTTTATTTTTTGAGTATATTTTTTACCTGCCAGGTTTTTATTTTTTTCAGCATCCGTAAAATCGTCTGATATAATAATGTTTTCAAAACCTGCCCGGTTTAATTCACTCACTAAACAACTTCCTATAAAACCTGCGGCACCTGTAACAATAAGCATTTTATGTGGATTAAAATTTTGCTCAAAATTGCTTAAATAATTGCAGATAAAAAAACAGGTCAGCCATTTTCACCGATACCATTCCCCTACTTGCCGATAACCTGTTTTAACTTACCTATTTTATAACATCGTAATTTGATTAATAATATACCTTTGCAAAAATTAATTTTAATGACCGATACTCCAAAAACAAAAACAGTTTTTACCCGATACGAAGTTTTAGTAATTGCTATAATCTCCTTAACCCAATTTACTGTTATTTTAGACCTTATGGTGCTAGCCCCTATTGGCGCAATACTAAGACCTGCTTTACAAATTAATATTCCGCAATTTAGTCATGTAGTTTCTGCTTATGCTTTTGCTGCAGGTGCATCAGGTTTATTAGCTGCGGGGTTTGCTGATAAATTTGACAGAAAAAAATTGCTCCTGTTTTTTTACAGTGGATTTATTTTCGGAACTTTTTTATGCGCTATTGCCCCTGATTACAACTTTTTATTAATGGCCCGCATAGTAACCGGTTTATTTGGCGGGGTAATTTCATCTGTATCCTTTGCTATTATTACAGACTTGTTCAAAATGGAGGTGCGTGGCAGGGTAATGGGTTTTGCGCAAATGTCTTTTGCGGTTAGTCAGGTAATAGGCATTCCTGTTGGAATTGTGTTAGCTAATAAATTTGGCTGGCACTCGCCTTTTATGATGATTGTAGTTTTAGCTATTTTAATTGGGGTGGCCATTTTTATATTTCTAAAACCGGTTGATGCACACTTAAAACTAAAATCAGATAGAAATGCATTTCAGCATCTTATAAAAACTGTTTCAACATCAAATTACATAAAAGGTTTTATGGCAACCGTTTTATTAGCTACAGGAGGCTCTATGCTTATGCCTTATGGTAGCGATTTTAGCACGCGTAACCTAGGCCTTACTTTAGACCAACTACCTTGGCTTTATGGCATAACAGGTGTTTTTTCAATAGTAATTGGCCCTGTTGCAGGTAAATTGAGTGATAAGTTTGGGAAATATAAATTGTTTGTTGCGGGTTCTTTATTAGCTATGCTAATGGTTGCTATTTATACACATCTGGGTATAACTCCTTTATGGCAGGTAATTTCTTTAAACGTGATTCTTTTTGCGGGCATTTTATCGCGCATGATTTCCGCTTCGGCATTAATGAGTGCTGTACCTGAGCCACAAGATAGAGGAGCTTTTATGAGCATTAATTCATCTATACAACAAATGTCGGGTGGTTTGGCAACATTAGCAGCGGGCAAAATTATAGTAGAACATGGCAAAGCCCCTTTAGAAAACTACCCTATGCTGGGTTATGTAGTAATGGGCAGTGTATTAATTACCATTTTTATGATGTACCGCATAAATAAACTGGTAATGAATAAAAAGCCTTTTATGCCTCCTGCTAAACCTGTAGAAGTTGTTGCAGAAGCGGAGTAAGTTTGGTTATTTTTTCAGTTAAAAAAACAACCAACAAACCCTTAAATCTTATCACAAATCAACCAACAGCATAACCAATAAAAAGATTCTGTAAGTACTTGTAAGTTAATTTGCTGTAGTGTTTGTAGAAAACAAAGCAACCAAGCACTCTAACAAAAATCAACCAACAAGAGGCTGTTTTTCAACCACTAACATAGAAGTACTAGAATACTAGAAGGGATACAGTTTTCCCCTCTTTTAAATACTAATGTATCAGTTAAACAACTGCGGGCTTTTTTTTCCATTAAAACCACGTTTAACTGCCCTATAAACTACTTTAACATCATATAAATAGAAGCAGCTCGTTAATTTTCAAGTGACTTAAAACAGCTTTAAATAAGTTTGTAATTTATGGGTAATGCTTTTATACAATTAATTTCGTAGTTTAGTATGGCATTAGTTTTGCAGATGCTTAATTATGAAAACGCAATTAATAAGGTTACTTAAAATAGCAGGTGCTTGTTTTGTACTTAGTCTTTTTTTCTTTTTTACAGAAGAACCTACACTTCCTGTTCTTCCTGATAAAATAAAGGGAATTGATTTACCCGATAAAACCAACGAAGCTTTTAAAGCAGGCGAATCGCTTAGTTACCGATTACATTATGGATTTATAGATGCAGGTGTAGCTATAATTGAAGTACTGCCGGAAATTAAAGATTTTGGCGGTCATAAAGTATATCACGTTATAGGCAATGGTTATTCAAAGGGTACATTTAACTGGTTTTTTAAAGTAAAAGACAGATATGAGACCTATATAGATAAAGATGCCTTAGTGCCTTGGTACTTTATGCGCAGATGCGATGAGGGTGGCTATATCATCAATCAGGATTATTTATTTAATCATTACACCAAGAAAGTTGATATTGGTGGTGGACAACAATATGATGTACCAAGTGGCATCCAGGATATGTTATCGTCTTTTTATTATGCTCGTAATATAGATTTTACTGATGCTAAAGAAGGAACCATATATGAGATACCAAGTTTTGTAGATAAACAAACCTGGACGCTTAAAATAAAGTATGTTGGTAAAGAAACCATTGATACCGATGTGGGTAAATTTCGTTGTATAAAATTCAGGCCTATTATTCAAACCGGACGTATATTTAAAAAAGAAGAAGATTTAAATGTTTGGATAACCGATGATAAAAACCATATACCCATTCGTGCACAGGCAAAAATATTGGTAGGTTCTATAAAAATGGATTTAACCTCGTACAAAAATTTAGCTAATGCTACTTCTAAAGTAGAAAACTAATTTTTTAAAATTATTAGGTTCCCAAATTGCTATTGCGCTTTATTATTTGTTATTGGCTGCTAATAATCCTAAAGGTTGGCAATATATTTACCTATATTTGATTTCTATAAAAACAAACTATATGAAAAAATTAGCCTTAGCCCTTATATCATCTTTATTAATTATAGGATGTTCTGTTGCCAAACTGGATATGAATGCAGCTAAAGAAACTGCCGAAAATTGTTTAAAGGCCATTGATAAAGGTGATTATGCTGCTGTAAAAAGCACATATTATTCAACCGAATTTGTTCAAAGTGAAAGTGAAGAAAAATTAACGGAGAAATTTAATAAACTAAAAGAAGTTACAGGTAAAATGCAATCGTACGAATTAAAGGAAAGCAAAGTAGAAAACGAGGCCGGAGAAGAAGCTTGTATAAAATTAGTTTACGATGTAAAATACGAACGTGTTATCACATACGAAGATTTTGTAATTATTGTTGAAGGCGGCAAGCACAAAATAGCTTCGCACTTGGTAAGTAATCAATAACAAAAAATAGTACTGCTATTTACAATAAGTAAGCTCATTTGGATTCGAATGCTCATTTTCTACCTTTGCGCATTCAATAGTTAGATATATGCGTATTGTATTTATGGGCACTCCACAATTTGCTGTGGAATCTTTAAAGATTTTAGTAGAGAACAAATACAATATAGTAGGTGTAATTACATCGCCCGATAAACCTGCCGGGCGAGGGCAACAAGTACAACAAAGTGCTGTAAAACAATTTGCTCTGCAACACAACTTACAGGTGCTACAACCAAGCAACTTAAAAGACGAAGTTTTTTTGCAAGAACTAAAATCACTACAAGCCGATTTACAAATTGTGGTTGCCTTTAGAATGTTGCCCGAAAGTGTTTGGAATATGCCGCCATTAGGCACTTATAATTTACATGCATCATTGTTACCACAATATCGTGGTGCTGCGCCTATAAACTGGGCCATTATAAACGGAGAAAAAGAAACAGGCATTACTACTTTTAAATTACAACACGAAATAGACACCGGCAACATTTTAATGCAACAAAAAGTTAGCATTACACCTGAGATGAATGCAGGTCAGTTACACGATATATTAATGATACAGGGTGCAGACTTAATGTTGCAAACCGTAAAAAAAATAGAACAAGGCAATGTTGTTTTAACCGAGCAAAATAAATTACTGGCTAATCAGCAGGCAAAACATGCGCCTAAAATATTTAAAGATACTTGTCAGATAAATTGGAACAATTCATTAGAAGATAGCTATAATTTAATTCGTGGTCTATCTCCCTACCCTTGTGCTTGGACTGAATTAAACATGGGTGATAAAAAAATTACCTTTAAAATTTATCAGGCAAGTAAAGAAGAGGCACAGCACAGCTTATCCGCCGGTCAAATAAAAACTGATAATAAAACATTTTTAAAAATTGCTGCAAAGGGCGGTTTTATTGATGTTACAGAGCTTCAAATGGCAGGCAAAAAAAAACTTTTAATTACAGAATTTTTAAAAGGATTTTCGTTTGATGAAAATTCTTTTTTTGCTTAAAAATAGATTCCTTTATCAGTATAGCTTACAGGCATTCATTACCAAAAAGTGTTTATTAGGAGCCAAACGTGGGTTGTTAGCGGGTTGAAGCCTACATTCAGTGGGTGTTTCAGTACATTTTATTAACAAATGGGCTGTTTATCAACAATTACACCACTTTTTTTACCTACACCTATTGACAAGCAAGACTTTCGTATATACATTTGCTCTGTTCAATTAAAATTAAGTTTAACCCTAAAAAAACAAAAACATGAACAAAGGTGAATTAATCGATGCAATTGCAGCACATTCTAAATTAACAAAAGCTGACGCTGGTCGTGCTTTAGAAGCTACAATCGAAACTTTGGAAAAACAATTAAAAAAAGGTGACCGTATTGCTTTAGTAGGCTTCGGTTCTTTTTCAATTTCTAAACGCGCTGCTCGTATGGGCCGTAACCCTCAAACAGGGAAAGAAATTAAAATTGCAGCTAAAAAAGTAGTTAAATTTAAAGCTGGTTCAGACTTAGCTAAAAAAGTTAACAAGTAATTTTTAGTTCACACTATAAAAGAGCCTCGCAGAAATGTGAGGCTTTTTTATTTAAGTATTTTTATACCTTTGAAACGATATAGGGCGTAAGGAATTTACTTTTAATAAACTCATAATTAGTATAGAGATAAATGCCCCACTAAAAACTAATAATTTTAAAAAGCATGAAGATTGAAAAGAACAAAGTAGTATCGGTAAACTATCATTTAACCGGTAAATTAGACCAAGAACCAGAAGAATTAATTGAACAAACATCTACCGAGGCACCTTTTGTGTTTTTATACGGTGCAGGTGGCATGATTGAAGATTTTGAAAAAAACTTAGCGGGCAAACAAGCAGGCGATGCTTTCGACTTTCATATAAAAGCCGATAAAGCATACGGCGAGCATAATGGAGATTATGTAGCTGAAATTCCTAAAGAAGCTTTTCATGTGGAAGGCAAATTTGATTCAGAACGTGTAAAAGAAGGTGAAGAATTGCCAATGCTTGATAGCGAAGGCCATCAAATGCAAGGCATGGTTGTTGAAGTTGGCGATAAACACGTTGTAATGGATTTTAACCACCCATTAGCCGGGTACGATTTGCATTTTGTAGGCAGCGTATTAGATGTACGCGAAGCTACCGCAGAGGAGCTTGAGCACGGACATGTACATGGTCCGCATGGGCATCATCATTAATAGACTTAGTTTATTTTATAGAAAAAACAAAAGCTGCTCTTAAAAACAGGGCAGCTTTTTTATTATTAATTTTATACCATGTTTAACGATTTAAAATCATACAGTCGCTTTCTACTTCCTCTTTACTTATTAATGGGCATTACCATTTTAGGAACTGTAGGCTACCAATTAATTTGTGGCTACAATTTAATTGATGCTTTTTACATGACCATTATTACGATTGCTACCGTTGGTTTTGAAGAGGTACACCCGCTTGACGTGTGGGGGAAAATGTTTACCGCTTTTTTGGTGATGATAAGTTTTGGTATATTTGCTTACTCCATTAGTGCTGTAACTCGTTTTGTATTTGATGGTGAGTTTAACCAACTATATAAGAACAGAAAATTGAACGAAACGATAAAAAAATTAAGCGACCATGTGATAATTTGTGGTTATGGTCGTAATGGCAGGCAAGCTGCTCAAGTGCTGAAAAAACACAAACAACGTTTTATTGTAATCGAAAAAAATGCGGAGCTTACAAACTCTATGCAACATCAGTATAGCGATTTGGTAATAAATGCCGATGCCACATTGGATGAAGTACTACTTAAAGCCGGTATACTTAGGGCGAAAGCTTTAGTAACCACATTGCCTGTAGATGCCCATAACTTATTTATTGTACTTACAGCCCGAAACTTAAACCCAAACCTTACTATTATTAGTCGAGCCAGCGAAGATAACTCTGATACTAAACTTAAAATTGCCGGCGCCAACAACGTTATAATGCCCGATAAAGTGGGCGGTGCGCACATGGCATCTTTAATTATGAAGCCTGATGTTATTGAATTTATTGATCATATAGTTGGGCAAGAAGGCGATTCAGTTAACATGGAGGAAATTACGTTTGAAAATATTCCTGAACGCTTACGCCACAAAACACTACGCGATTTAGAGATTAGAAATAAATCGGGGGCTAATATTATTGGGTTTAAAACCGCTGCCGGAGAGTATATTATTAACCCCGATGCTGATACCAGAATTATACCATCGGCAAAAATATTTGTACTAGGCAATGCCGAACAAATTAAAAAACTAAAAGAGTTGTTGACCTAATATGAGTTACTTTAAATTTATTAAAACCAAAAAATTCTTTATTCATGCAGGCATAGCCATTGTAATTGCTATATTGCTACTTTGGGTTAGTTTTAAAATGGTTGCCAATTATACGCAGCATAACATAACCGTTAATGTACCTGATTTTACAGGTAAACCCATTGCAGAATTGAACGACTTTATAAAAGATAAAAAACTGCGTTATCAAATTATAGATTCTATTTATAGTACACAACAAACACCAGGCACTATTATTAAGCAAGACCCTGAGAAAGAAAGCGAGGTAAAAGAAAACCGTGTAATTTATTTATACGTAACCTCTATGTTACCCCCTCAAATAGAAATGCCAAAATTGATTGACAGGTCGGTGCGACAAGCAGTTGCTATGGTAGAAAGTTATGGCTTAAAAGCAAACATTAAATATGTTGCTGATGCTTGTAAAAATTGCGTTATAAAACAATTTTATAAAGGCAAAGAAATTGTGCCTGGCACACCTGTAAAAAAAGGCTCGGTAATTGAATTGCAGGTAGGTAAAGGCAGTAACAACGAAACTATTTCTTTACCCAATTTATTAGGATTAAATTTTTGTGATGCAAAAAACAAAATACAGTCTTCTTCCTTACAAATAGGAAATATAACAGCAGATAAATCGGTTGAAGACAGTTGTGAGGCCATTGTTTATAGGCAAACTCCGGCTTTTGGAAAGGATAAAGAACTTAATACAGGCGCCAAAATAGATTTATATATTACGGCTGATAAAAAGAAAATAGAGCTTCTAAGTAAAAAAGAAGATTAATTCCGCTCTTATTTTGTTAATTGTAAAAAATCTATTTCGGTAAGAGATTTACTGGGTTTTCCCCAGTTCTACCCTCTTTAAAACAACAAAAAATTTAATATATCTTTATAGGCTAAAATAAAAAGCGCTTTCTTTCGTTGTAGTGAGGTAAAAACACCTAAAACTCCGATAGAAATAAAATAAAGATGATGATTAAAAAAATTAAGCTGCTACTGTTTTTTGTTATTGTATCGTTTGCTTTGCAGGCGCAAAAACCTATGCTGCACCCTTTACGCAGTAATGCCACTTTAATAGAATATCATAAAAATAAGGCTAAACAAAACCATGTAAATCAAGCAAATAACCGAACCCAAAGTACAGCAACCCCTACCCTAACGCTTCCGTTTTATGATGAGTTTTCGTATGCGGGTCCGTTTCCCGATAGCATAAAATGGCCAAACTCACAATCCATATTTGTAAACCAAACTAAGGCTATAGCACCACCAACCTTAGGCGTAGCTACTTTTGATGGCTTAAATAAGTTTGGTTACCCTTATAACTCTACCATTGCATCAAACAACCTGAATACGCTTACCAGTGTTGCATCAGATACAATGAATTCAGCTCCAATACGTTTAGATTCTATCCCTTTTTTCGGAATAGGACTTTCTCCAGTCGATAGCATATATTTAAGTTTTTATTTTGAAGGCATGGGTTATTGGGAAAAACCAGAATCAGGCGATGATATTTTTCTTGATTTTTACAGCCCATTAGATACAACCTGGACACAGGTTTGGACCCAAAGCGGGTACACTTATGCCCCAGATAGTACCTGGCATTTAGTAATGATACCCATACTAGATACTTCTTATTTTCATAATGGGTTTAAATTCAGGTTTCGTAACCTATCGGGTGCCTGTGGCGATGTAGACCATTGGCATATAGATGAAGTTTATCTTAATAATCACAGAAACAGTGGAGATACTATGTTTAGTACCGCTCCTCTTAGTGCTCAGGTTTTTGGCGATGTTAGTTTTGTTTATGATTTGCAAAGCCCGCTTAAAAATTATAGCCAAATGCCATTTAACCAATATGCAGGTGCAGCAGATATGAAAGATAGTATTGGTGTAAGTTTGAGAAGTAATTTTACAGGTACTGTAAGTATAGGGAGCAGCCATCTTTTCTACAATAATAGTACTGGCTCTGTAATAAACTCTTCTACAAATGGTTCAAACAATTTACCCCCTTATAATGTTTCGGGTTATTGTGCTGATCATGCCATAATGCACCCATCTTTAAATGGTTTTGCGTATCCGCATCCATTATTAGCTACAGATAGTTCATTTACGATGAAGTTTTTTATTACTCATCCAGCAGTTGATACATTCCCACGTAATGATACGATAACTTTCCATCAAAAGTTTAGTAATTATTATGCCTATGATGATGGCAGTGCAGAAGCCGGTTTCGGCATAGACCCGGGCGGGGCTGGTAATTATAAAACAGCAGCGAGTTTTACATTAAATGTAGCCGACACTTTACGTGCCATGGATATTTTTTTCGAACCCGTAATTGACGTAGACCTTTTAAAAAATGTACCTTTTAATATAATAGTTTGGGCAGATAATGCTGGCGTACCAGGCAATGTTATTTATACAGATACTATGCGATATATTTATTTCCCTGTTGATTCGGCAATAAATGGCAACATTAAAAGAGAAAATAGTTTTTTACGTTACCAATTTAGAAATGCTGTGCCTCTTCCGACAGGCAGTATTTTTTATTTAGGCATTAACCAAATTTACGACAGTCCGGAAATTACAATTGGCTTCGACAGAAATTACGATTTTCACCACAGTATGTTTTATAATGCAGATGGAACTAATTGGTATGTTTTTCCAGGTGACTTAGACCCCGATTATCAAGGCTCTTTAATGATACATCCTGTATTTGGTGATTCACTGCAAACTTTAGCAATCAATAAGTTTAAAAACACAGCTACAAATATTAGTCTATATCCAAATCCGGCAGCCGATTGTGTTTTTATTCAATCAAGTGATGTAATTTCTAATGTAGTTATAACAGATTTATTAGGTAATATAGTATTGCAACAAACCGATGATTCTATCAAAAAAATAAATACACTATCTTTGCAAAGTGGTGTGTATTTGGTAAAAGCCCTTACTAATAAAGGCTTTACCGATACCCAGAAACTTATAATAGCAAAATGATAGAAGGGAAAAATTTACTGGAAGACGAACAAGAACTTTTTGAACACCACCGCATTGAAGTAGATAAAGGGCAAGCTCTTTTACGTATAGATAAATATTTATTACACAAACTGGCAAATGCGTCTCGTACTAAAATACAAGCTGCTGCCGATGGAGGCAACATACAGGTAAATGGAAAATCAGTAAAATCTAGTTATAAAGTCAAGCCATTTGATGTTATAACCATTTTATTACCTCATCCTCCCAAAAATTTTGAGTTAATTCCGCAAAATATTCCATTAAATATCATGTATGAAGATGCTGATATTATGATTGTGAATAAACCTGCCGGAATGGTTGTACACCCTGCCTTTGGGCACGAAGATGGTACATTGGTAAACGCATTACTATTTCATTTTAATAATTTACCGCCTGCACAAAGCAAAGTGGGCACCGATATTTATGCACCTCGCCCAGGGTTGGTTCATCGTATAGATAAAAACACATCGGGTATTTTAATTGTTGCAAAAAATGAAATTGCTTTAACCCTACTTGCTAAAAAATTCTTTGACCACGATTTAACTAGAAAATATGTTGCCCTTGTTTGGGGAAATGTTTTAAATGATGAAGGAACTATTACGGGTAATGTTGGCAGAAATGTTCGTAATAGAAAAATTATGGATGTGTTTACCGATGAAACACAGGGCAAACATGCTGTAACACATTATAAAGTATTAGAACGCTTTGGTTATGTTACGTTGGTTGAATGCACGCTTGAAACCGGGCGCACGCACCAAATTCGTGTACATATGAAATCTATTGGGCATCGTATTTTTAATGATGTAGATTATGGTGGCGACCAAATACTAAAGGGAACTAAAACAGCCACCTACAAAAAGTTTGTAGAAAATTGTTTTGCGCTTTGCCAAAGACAAGCCTTACACGCAAAATTTTTAGAAATAGAACATCCGGCAACCAAAAAAATGATGAAATTTGAAAGCGATTTGCCTGATGATATGAAAAATTTATTAGACAAATGGAGAAAATATAGTACCCATAAAGCTTTAGAAGAAAGTGAAGAAGGAGAATAATATAGATGTTATTGGTAAAAGAATAAGCACCTTAAAAGCTGATGGTGTAAGCAGTTTTGTAATTATACCTACCGATGCCAACTGGAAGCTATATATGCTTTTTGCCTGGTTTTTTTTATGGACAGTTAGCGGTTTTGTAATATTGGCTAACTACTTTACACTTACCAATGTAAACACAAAAACCGCCATACTTGTTTGGTTAGGCTTTTGGGCTTACTTTGAGTTTAAAATTGGCAAAGCCTTTTTATTTAAAAAATTTGGTAAAGAAAAAATATGGATTAAAAGTGGCAAGTTTAATTACTGGAGAGATATAGCGGGTCGTGGTAAAAAACTGGAATTTGATATAGAGCTTATAAAAGACTTACAACTGGTAGAAAAAAATAAAAATGATTTTTTTCAATTTATGAATGAGTCTTTTTGGGTAGTGGGTGCCGAAAGTATTTCGTTTACCTACGGCGCAAAAACGTACCGTTTGGGCGTTCAACTCAATGAAGATGATGCCAGAGAATTATTAAAGCAAATAAAGTTCGCAATAAAGGCTTAAACTTACTTTTTCAAATATTTCCAATTCCTGATTTTCCCTTCACTAATCCATTCAACAGCCTGCTCCATGCGTTTATTTCGGGTTTCTTCGGTTTTAGCTTCGGTTAACCACAAAATGTATTCTTTCTTTTGTCCAGGTGCAAAATTTGCAAACTGCTCCGCCGCTTTTTTATTTTTACTTAAAGCTGTTTTAAAATAAGGTGGGACCGCTAATGGTTTTTCATCTGTGTTTTTTTTACGGGGAACTAATTTAAGTCCTGCCTCATTTATTTTCATAGCCTCTTTTAAATAGCTAATCATTTGTTTGTCCGACGGAAGATCTTTTAAACTAGTAAGCCTATCTAAATGCCCCATAGAGTTGCCTTGAGCCCTTTTTAATTTATCAGCATCTTTCATTAAAGCTGCTTTCCAAAAGCCAAAAGCACAATGCTGTTTAAAAGCGGCCATAGTGCAAAACGGGCCTTTATAATCAAAAGCAGCAAAGCCCCATTTAATAGTCTCCTCCACATCAGGGCAAGCCTGATGTACCAATTTGCGTAAATGATTTAAAATAGGTTGTGCAAAGGGTTGTGCCTTTAAAATATAGGCGTCTACTTTAGGGTTTGTTTTTGCCATACAATTGATTTTTGCGCAATAAATATAGTAATTTCTTTAAAACATTGCGGATATCTAATCGGTATCTCCTAACTAAAAAACGTTATTTTTGCGTAACTAATTTTTAAAATTATGAACCCCGAAGTAAAAACAGTTTACGATAAAGCTGATGGCTTAATGGAAAAAAGCATTATGCACTTAGAGCAAGAACTAACTAAAATACGTGCCGGAAAGGCTAACCCCGCTATATTAGATAATGTATCGGTTGATTATCATGGCACCAGAATGCCAATTAACCAAACGGCCAATGTAAACACACAAGATGCGCGTACATTAATTATTCAGCCTTGGGAAAAAACCATGCTAACGCCTATTGAAAAAGCTATACAAGCTGCTAACCTAGGACTTAATCCACAAAATGATGGTATTTTAATTCGTATTTCTATCCCACCACTTACCGAAGAACGCAGAAGGGATTTAGTGAAAAAAGCCAAGCAAGAAGCTGAAGATGCTAAAGTTGGTATTAGAGGTGCACGTAAAGATGCAATGGAAGAAATTAAAATATTAAAAGGCAAGAAACCCCCTTTACCTGAAGATGAGGCTAAAGATGCCGAAGCAAAAATACAAGTACTTACCGACCAGTATGTGAGTAAATGCGATAAGCATTTAGAACATAAAGAGAAAGAAATTATGACTGTTTAGTTTCACAAAATGGAATTAAACTCAAAATCAGTTATTGGCATTATAGGTTCTGGTGCTATGGGCAGCGGTATTGCGCAAGTGGCAGCTATGGCAGAGCATCAAGTTTTGTTATATGATAACAATGCCCCTTCATTACAAAAAGCAAAACAAAATTTAGCAACTACACTTGCCAAATTAGTAGAGAAGCAAAAAATTACGCAACAAAAAAGTGATGAAGTAACAGCTCATATTTCTTTTATAGAAAATATTGAGGGTTTAAAACCTTGCCACTTAATAATTGAAGCTATTGTAGAAAACCTGGATATAAAAAAGCAAGTGTTTTCTCAATTAGAAAAAATCACGGAAGGCAAATGTATTTTAACTACCAACACCTCATCTTTATCGGTTACATCTATTGCAGCAGCTTGCCAAAACCCAACGCAGGTGTTAGGCATACATTTTTTTAACCCCGCACCTTTAATGCCCTTGGTAGAAATTATACCGGGCATTGCAACTAATGATAGTATTACACAAACTTGCAAAAAATTGATAGAAAGCTGGGGTAAGTTACCTGTGCTTTGTAAAGATACCCCCGGTTTTATTGTAAACAGAATTGCTCGTCCGTTTTATGGCGAGGCTATGAAAATTTACGAAGAAGGCATTGCCGATATACCAACTATTGATTGGGTCATGAAAGAAATTGGTGGTTTTAAAATGGGACCTTTTGAGTTAACTGATTTAATAGGGCACGATGTAAACTACACCGTAACAGAAACTGTTTGGAAACAATTTTACTTTGACGCTCGTTATCGTCCTAATCTTTGTCAGAAACGTTTGGTTGAAGCAGGTTTTTATGGCAGAAAATCTAACAAAGGTTTTTACGATTATACTGTAACAGAAGCACCTCAGCCTAAAAAAGATACATTATTAGGCAAAGAAATTTTTACACGCATTATTGCTATGCTTATAAATGAAGCCGCTGACGCACTTTATATGCAAATAGGCAACCGAGAAGACATTGATTTAGCAATGACAAAAGGTGTAAACTACCCAAAAGGTTTATTAAAATGGGCCGATGAAATTGGCATTGAAACTATATATCAGCAATTAAAAGCATTACATGCAGATTATGGTGATGATCGCTATCGCCCAAGTATATTACTTAAACGCATGGTTACTGAAAAGAAGAAGTTTTATTAACTACTTGTGACAAACGCAGAACTTATAAGCCATTTTTATAATTCCTTTGCTAAAGGTGATGCAGAAGGAATGGTAAGTTGTTATGATAATGCCGTTCAGTTTAAAGACCCTGCCTTTGGCACTTTAAAAGGAGAAGATGCTAAAAATATGTGGCGCATGTTACTTAACAGAAACAAAGGCAACATACATCTTACATTTAACAACGTTAAGGCGGATGATAAAACAGGAAGTGCAAATTGGGTAGCCGAATATATTTTTAGTGCAACAGGTAGAAAAGTAATTAATGTAATTTCTGCCGAGTTTGAATTTGCCAACGGAAAAATCATAAAACACACCGATACTTTTGATATTTATAAATGGGCAAAGCAAGCCTTTGGTTTTAAAGGTTATTTATTGGGTTGGACATCTTTTATGCAAAATAAAATTCAACAACAAGCCAATGCTTCTCTCAAAAAATACACAGAAAAGAAAAGCAGCTAATCTATCGCTCCATCCCCACTCTATCTCCACCGCAAAATTGTTGTAAATATTGAATGGCTATATCACTACCCAGTTGGTCAGCCTTATTTAAATCTTCACAAGCTCCTCTCTTATCCTTACTTGCCATTCTAATTGCTGCACGATTAACATAAACCGAGGCATAATCTACTTTAAGTTTTATGCAAAAATCAAAGTCTTTTAAAGCTTCCACATTTTGTTTTAAGCCCCCTTTAGCCGTTCCTCTAAAATTATAGGCAATATAACTCTTAGGGTTTAGTTTTATAGCCTCATCTAAATCCTTTACAGCACCCGAAAAATCATTCACATAAATTTTACTTGCCCCTCGATAGGTAAGAGCAAACTCATTTTTTGGGTTTCGTTTTACTAATGTATCAAAAACCTTTACGGCTCCTTTATAATCGCCCGCTTCAAACTTACTTTGTGCTAAACTCAAATAAATATTATCGTCAATTTTTTGGTACTTCGATAAAGCTAACCCTTGTTCTATATCTTTTATAGCATAAGGGTACTCTTTTTGCTTAAACTTAAGCATGCCACGTCCAAGATAGGCCGGTGCATAATTATCCCTTTCATAAGTAATATTATTATACATATCTAATGCACCCTTTAAATCTTGACCAAATGCCCGTAACTCAGCTATGTAACACATCAATTCAATATCATGTGATACCAATGAATCAGCACTATCATAATATTTTTTTGCTTGATCGTATTTCTTATTTAAATAACAGGCTCTACCCAAATATTTAATACAATTAAAATTATCAGGGTCGTATTTTAAAGAAAATTCCAGATTTTTTTGCGCCGATGCAAAATCATTTAATTGCATATAACAAAAAGCAATTTTATTGAAGGCTTCGGCATAATCTTTTTTAATTCTTGTCGCTTTTTCAAGCAACTTAATAGCATCCTTATATTTTAAAGAATCTATAAGTTTCATTGATACTTTATATAAATCAGCAGCCGGGTCTAAAGTACGTGTGGTATCTGTTTTAGATTTTTGAGCAAGGCAGGTGCTCAAAGAAATAATAAATAAATAAATAAATAATATGCCTCGCATTCTTTAAAATTACTAATTTCACTTAAAATTAAAAATTATGCAGGCAGTATTTCCTATTCTATTGATGTTTTTAGCACTTGCCGTTATACTTACTTCTTTTGTAAGTATACAACAAGGCACGGTAGCAGTAACCACCATTTTTGGTAAGTATAACCGTATTTTACATCCGGGGTTAAACTTTAAAATTCCGATTATTGAAAAAGTATTTAAAAAAATATCTATTCAAAACCGATCGGCAGAGATGGGTTTTCAGGCAGTTACCATAGACCAAGCCAATGTAAACTTTACAGCTATGCTTTTATACGCTGTATTTAATACTGATGAGCAGACCATTAAAAGTGTTGCTTTTAAGTTTATTGACGAGCGCAATTTAATGCAAGCCTTAGTTCGCTCAGTAGAAGGCTCGGTACGTGCTTTTGTAGCCACCAAAAAGCAAAGTGAAGTGCTTTTATTACGCCGTGATATTGTATTAGAAATTAAAGACCAATTAGATAAAACATTAGAAGAATGGGGTTACCATTTAATTGATTTACAGTTAAATGACATTACTTTTGATGAAGAAGTTATACGCTCAATGGCTAAAGTAGTTGCTTCAAATAACTTAAAAGCAGCAGCAGAAAATGAGGGACAAGCTCTATTAATTACCAAAACCAAAGGCGCCGAGGCAGAGGGTAATGCTATTAAAATTGCCGCTCAGGCAGAAAAAGATGCAGCACAATTACGCGGACAAGGTGTTGCTTTGTTTAGAGAAGAAGTTGCTAGAGGAATGAGTCAATCAGCTAAATTAATGCAGGATGCTAATTTAGATGCCTCACTTATTTTGTTTAGTATGTGGACCGAAGCAGTTAAAAACTTTGCTGAACATGGCAAAGGCAACGTTATCTTTTTAGACGGAAGCACAGAAGGCATGCAACAAACCATGCGCCAGATGATGGCTATCTCTAAAATGGACGTGAAGGATAAAAAATAATTACGCAGATAGCCGATATTTTGTGTAATGAAAAAACAATCTAAAAGTACCCAATCAGCTCAACCTCAACAAGGTTTTTTCCAAAACAAACGTTTACAACTTATTTTAATAAGTGTGTTTGTTTTTTTTATGTATGCCCGTATAGTAAGCTACGAGTACATTGGTCTTGATGACACTACACTAATAGAAACCAATTATAAGTTCATAAAAAATTTTAATAATGTGCCAACCGCATTTACCAAACACGTAATGTATAGCGGCACTGCTTTGGATAGCGAAAAAGATTATTATCGCCCAATGCTTACGCTTTCGTTTATGATAGATGCGCATATTGCTGGTAATGCTAAACCACGGTGGTATCATTTTTCAAATATCCTCTATCACCTAACAGCTTGTTTGCTTTTATTCGCGCTACTATACAGACTTAAAGTAAATTCAATTGCCATCTTTTTATTAACGCTTTTGTTTTCCATTCATCCCGTGGTTGATCAAGCCGTAGCTTGGATACCAGGGCGGAACGACACTTTGCTGGCCATTTTTGTGCTATCGAGTTTTATTTTCTTGCTCAAGTATATCGAAACAAAAGAAAATAAAGACTTAGTATGGCATATTGTGTTTTTTGGTTGTGCTTTATTTACTAAAGAGAATGGCATTATGCTTTCGGTTTTATGTTTAGGTTACCTTGGCTTTTACGCAAGAGATAGTTTTAAATCAACCTGGTCTAAACTTGTTTTAGGATATCTATTATTTATCATTCCTTGGTTTTTCTTAAGAAAAGCTGCCATAGAAGGTTCTACAACTGATAACAGTTTACATGCAGCCTTATCAAATTTCTTAAACAATGTGCCTTTTATATTGCAATATATTGGCAAAGCCATTCTTCCATTCAACTTATCTGTAATGTGCATGATGGAAGATGTAAATTACATACAAGTAATTATTGCTTTATTAATTATCGCCGCCGCCATCTTTCTTTCGAAAAATAAAAGATGGTTTTTTATATTATTTGGTATAGCTTGGTTTCTCATTTTCTTAGCACCATCTTTTTCTGCCAGGTTAGTTGAAGGACTTGAACACCGATTATATGTTCCAATTATAGGTTTTATAATTCTTACGGCAGAAACCGATTGGATGAAAAACTTATCCATTTCAGATAAAAAAACATGGATTGTTCCTGCAATATACATTGCAGCTTTAGTGTGGATTACTAATAGCCGATTAGAAATTTTTAAAACCAGGTTTAACTTTAACACCAGTGCTATGCAAACCTCAGCATATAGCGTTGTGCCATGCGTTAACCTTGCAGGAGATTATGATATAGTGGGGAAGCAAAATCAAGCTATAGAAATGTATAAAATAGCTTTAAAACGCGATTCAGTTTACGGTATTATTCATCCTAACAACAGAGTTAGCTACTACTACATACTACATGATAATTTAGGTGTAATTTATTTAAGTAAACAAATGTATAAGGAAGCTGAACAAGAATTTGTGTTAGCATCTAAACAAGGAGACTTATATGCAATTTATCATATAGCAAACGTTTATTCAAAAACCGGAAGGGTAGAACAAGCTGTACCACTATGGAAAAAGGTTATAACACAACAACCCAATCAGCCAGATTTTAAAGATGTATACTTGCGTTTAGCTCAATATGCTAAAGATAAAAAGGATACCACATCATTTAATTACTACATAAGCGAGTTTAAAAAACATGATTATTAGCAAGGTTACCTTACTATTACCAACCTTTTATTTGCTACTCCCTCGTTCCCTATAATTGTCATATTATAAACACCTTCGTTTAAATTACTTGCATCTATACTTGTTGTACCATTTATAGTTTGAGTAATTACTAATTTACCGTTTACATCAAATACTTGTACTATTTGTTTTTCGGTAGAGTTTGTTTCTATAACAAAAACACCATTAGTTGGGTTAGGATATATTAATACATGATTATTTATAGAATTAGTATTTATTGAAGTTGTAATATTACGGTAAGTGTTTGAGTAAGATGAACTAAAACTACTACTTGTCGTTTGATTACCATTTAACCGTAAAGTAGGTGTACAGGTTATATTCCATACTGTTTGTACGCGCCATGAAGCTGTACTTTGATAAACGGTATATAATGGATCTGCTACAGTTTGTTGTGAACCTGCAACACTATTAACTTGCTGCCAATTACCATTACTTAAATTATCCCTCATAAGTACATAACTACTAACAGGGTTAGCTCCATTTTCAATGGTATATGGTTGAGTCCAATAAAAAGTACCACTATTATTTAATATGTAGATTGTATTGTGATAAGGGCTTAACTGACTATAATTACCACAAGTATCAAACATTTGAATTTTATAACGGTAGGTACCCGCGTTTGGATTTCCTGTGTTAGGAAAATAAAGAGTTCTTACCGTATCAATAAATTGACTTAATGAAGCATAAGATTGTGAGCCTATACATTTATATACATTAGTTGTTGTTTCTCTATAAATCAGAAAACTATCTACGTCGTTAAAAGGTGTTTTATCCCAAACAACAATATTATGTTGCGAAGCAGAATCAACTGTAACCATACATATTGGAGCAGATGAATAAATTACAGAAGCATTGCTAAGATTATCTACCTGAGTTGTAAAACATCCGTTTGTATCTGTAGCCGTTAAAGTATAATTTCCTGCACAAATACCACTAATGTTTGAAGTTATACCTCCATTTGACCAAGAATAAGAATAGGGAGAAGTTCCTCCTGAAACTAATGTGCTTATACTTCCGTTACCCTGATTTACACCCCAATGGCATGAAGGATTAGTGTTTGAAAATCCAATTTGAACCAAGTTTGGCGCTATTGTAACTGTTTGCGTTGCAACGCAGTTATTATTATCTGTTACCATTAAACTATAATTTCCTGCACTTAATCCTGAAGCAGTATTAATAGAACTACTATTTGACCACGCATAGGTATATGGGACTGTGCCTCCAGAAACAGATGCACTTGCACTACCATCATTTATACAACTGGCGCTATGCGTTTGTGTAGCTAATATAGAAAGTACATTTGGCTGAGAAACCGTTGCATAAGCGTTTACCTTACAACCATTGGCATCATTAACAATTACCATATAAATCCCGGAGCAAACATTTGTAGGGCTTGAACCTGATCCTAATCCTCCATTCCAAGAATAAGTATATGAACCGGCACCACCTGATGCAGATATATTAATAGTTCCATCACAAACTCCATTACACGAAGTTTTTGTTGTTGAAACAGATACAATATAATCAGATATTTTTCTGATACTATAACTTCCACCATATTCTGTTATATAAACTCCTCCACAAGCATCAACATATACACCAAATGGTCGATAAACTTCTGATGAGTCAGCAGGACCTCCATTACCGTGAGAAGCACTAACCCCATTACCAGCAATAGTACTTATAATACCGCTAGTGTTTACTTTACGAATTCGGTCATTATCTGTATCTGCAATATAAACATTGCTTGAAGCATCTATAGCTACTCCCCATGGTGCATCAAGATCTGCTGTATCAGCTGCAAAACCATCACCATTATAATCATACATGGTGTTAGTTCTGCCTGCAAATGTGGAAATAATTCCAGTAGAAGCAATTACTTTTCTTATTCTATTATTTGCTCTATCAGCAATAAAAATATTTGCAGATGCATCTAATGCAATTGCATATGGTGTAGATAATTGAGCTGAAGTTGCTTGCCCTCCATCTCCACTAAAGCCATTTGACCCTGCCGTACCAGCAACAGTTTGAACCATTCCAGTAGAAACTATAATTTTTCGTATTATTTGATTTCCCATATCCGAAAAATAAATATTTCCTACTGCATCTATTCCTAAGCCTCCAATTTCTTTAGTAGTGGCAGAGGTTGCCACAATATTATTCCCATTATAAGTATAAGAGCCATTACCAATTATTGTACTAATTAATCCGGTTGACGCATCTATTTTACGAATTCTATACCCAGAATATTCGCCAATATATATGTTTCCTGCAGCATCTAATAAAACACAAGAAGGGTAATTTAATTGAGCAGAAGTAGCCACAATAGCATCTCCATTATACCCTGCTGTACCATTACCCGCAATAGTAGTAATAATGCCTGTTACAGCATCAACTTTACGTACCCTTTGATTATTCATATCGGGTATATAAATATTTCCTGCTGCATCTTTTGTTATAGGGCCTTGCATTAAGCCTAACTGAGCAGAAGTAGCAGGCCCACCATCTCCCCCATATCCTCCGCCTGTACCGCCTGCAATTGAAAAAATAGTTTGCGCATTTGTAATTACACTTATAAAAGTAAATAATAAACAGTATATTTTTTTCATGGTTTTATATTTAAACCAAAGGTAGGTCAAAAAAAATAAACATACTTGCAAATGTGCTGCCGCTACCTTTTTTTGTATAACTGCGAGTTAGAATAAATGTTAAAATTTATGCAGAGCAGCTATAAGCTCGGTGTATTTTCTTGAAGCTACTAAAACTTCAGAACCATCTTTCATAACCAAAATGCCACCTTCTTTTTTTTCAAGCCTATCAACAAATTCTAAATTAATTAAGTGTGAGTGATGGCATCTAAAAAACCCAAACTCGCTTAACATATCATCATAATCTTTCAGAGGGCGGGAAACCAACACACTTTTTTTATTGAATAAAAAAAACTGTGTATAGTTTCTATCAGCCTCGCACCTTATTACTTCGTTTAAACTAACAATATGCATTTTATCGTGGCTATTAAGCACTATTTTCTTTTTATCGCGCGTTAAATCACTCATATTACTCATAAACACATCCAATTTTGTGTTTGAGTTTTCTATATCTAGCTGTTGCACCACACGTTGTAATGCATTTACCAAATCT
>Ga0207160_1035_pt1 | contig 35768 bp, 21 predicted proteins | sample Alteio_BWMinHeat_21_FD_153510 | JGI IMG/M metagenome (GOLD analysis project Ga0207160, IMG submission 153510) | Enriched cells from forest soil in Barre Woods Harvard Forest LTER site, Petersham, Massachusetts, United States -... | ecosystem: Environmental > Terrestrial > Soil > Temperate forest >... | reverse complement strand
AAATAAGATCTTCTCAAACTTTTTTTGATTTCTTTCAAATTATTTTACAAAGCATAAATTTTGATGCAAAGCATGCGGGTGCTTTTTTTTCGAGTGATGATTATTGGAGCAAAGGCAGCGAAATTACTTTATTAGAAGAAGATTTAGAGCCAGGCATTAAGTTGATGAAGACCACAAAAATTGCTTCGTTTATTGAGCAGCCCAACCAACGATTTGTTTTTTTATATGATAAAGAGGCTTGCTGGTCGTTATTTATAGAACTTATAAAACTTGTGCCTGAAGATATAAAAGCAACTTATCCACGTTGCATAAAAAGCCTTGGTACAGCCCCTAAACAATACAAACAAAAACTGATTGCCAAATTAAAAGAAGAAGTAGAAAACGGCACTGCCGATGAAAAAATTATAGACGACGAAGTTTACAAAGCAATTGCTGATGAAAAATTAGTTTTTGATGAAGAAGAAGAAACCTCTTTACACGAAGACGAAAGCGATTTAGTAGAAAAAGGTGAAGATGATGAACACGAGGGAGATGAGGAACATCATGAAGATGAAGAGCACGAAGGCGGCGAAGCTTGGTAAGCCTTTCTTATTTCTTTAAAAAAGGAATTTTAGTTACTACAGCTTTAATATTTTTATCACGTATCTGTACAAAAATTTCAGTATCAGCTTTAGCAAATTCTGTTTTTACGTAGCCCATGCCAATAGCTTTATTTAATGTTGGCGATTGTGTACCTGATGTGACTACACCAATATTATTTCCTGCAGCATCAACAATTGGATAACCATGACGAGGGATGCCTCTATCAATCATTTCAAAACCAACCAATTTCCTGCTTAAACCTTTTTCTTTTTGAGCTAATAAATAGTTTTTATCTGTAAAGTCTTTCGTGAATTTGGTAATCCAACTTAAGCCTGCTTCTAAAGGAGATGTAGTATCATCAATGTCGTTTCCGTATAAGCAAAAACCCATTTCAAGGCGAAGTGTGTCGCGTGCGCCAAGCCCTATAGGTTTTATACCAAATTCTTTACCCGCTTCAAAAATGGCATCCCATATTTTATTGGCGTGTTCATTATCAAAATAAATTTCGAAACCACCCGCACCTGTATAACCTGTGTTTGATATAACTACATTATCACATCCACAAAAAGTACCTTTTGTAAAACTGTAATATGGTATATCGGCTAATTTAACCGAAGTTAGTTTTTGCAGTGTATCTATAGCCTTTGGACCTTGTATAGCCAATAAAGATGTTCTGTCAGATATGTTTTTCATATCAACACTTTTGGTGTTATGACTACTAATCCAGTTCCAATCTTTATCAATATTAGATGCGTTAACCACCAACATATATGTTTTTTCATCAATGCGGTAAACCAACAAATCATCTACAATGCCGCCTTTACCATTTGGCAGGCAAGAATATTGAGCTTTACCATCTGTAAGAACCGATGCATCATTGCTGGTAACGCGTTGAATTAAATCTAGCGCATTGTCTCCTTTTAAAATAAACTCGCCCATGTGGCTCACATCAAAAACACCAACGGCGTTTCTTACTGTAGCATGTTCATCATTTAATCCGCTATAACTTACAGGCATATTGTAACCCGCAAATTCAATCATTTTAGCGCCTAGGGATATATGTTTATCTTGTAATGCAATACTTTTCATGAGGTTTATTTTTTTGATTGCGAAGATAGTTATTTTATGAATTAATGTTCGTGTTCGGCAAAAGTAAGTACGTAGTTATTATTGTCTTTAATAGAAAACTCGGTAGCTCCGTAAAAGGTTTTCTCTAAGCCCTTTAACACGGTAACCTTATCTTTAATGCGTTCGAAAAAAGCACGTATGTCTTTAAGATTAATATACAGCAATAGCGAAGCCCCGTCTTTACGACTTATTTCAGGCAACTCATTAGCCAGGCTATCATAGGTTTGAAACATAAAAGTAACCTTGCTGTTTGTCATCTTAACCCATATAAAATCGTTACCTGTTTCGGGTACTGACATAGTTACTTCAAAACCCAAATGCTTATAAAACTCAATAGTTTTATTTATGTCTTTTACAAAAATGTTTGGTGATAAGCTTTCCATTTTAACTATTTATTTTATGATTATTAATGCGCTTCTAACCAGTTTATGCCAGTGCCCATGCCAACTTCAAGTGGTACATCTAAAGGCATGGCATTTTTCATGTGGTTTTCTATAATAGGTTTAATTGTTTCCAATTCCGATTTTTCAACATCAAAAATTAACTCATCATGTACTTGCAAAATCATTTTGCTTTTAAAATTCTGCTTTTTTAATTCTTTCTGAATGTCAATCATTGCAACTTTAATCATATCGGCTGCAGAGCCTTGTATAGGGGCATTAATAGCATTTCGCTCGGCGAAACCGCGTACCACGGCATTACTTGATGTTATATCGCGTAACCAACGTTTTCTGCCTAATAGCGTTTGCACATAACCATTATCGCGGGCAAAATTTATGGTATCGTCCATATATTTTTTAATAGACGAATATTCTCTAAAATAATTATCAATTAATTGTTTAGCCTCGGTACGTGACACCCCAATGTTTTCTGCCAAGCCAAAAGCTCCCTGCCCGTATATAATGCCGAAGTTTACACTTTTAGCCTTGTAACGCATTTCTTTAGTAACCTCAGCCTCATCAATGCCATAAACCTTTGCGGCAGTTGCCGTGTGAATGTCTTTCCCTAATCTGAAAGCCTCACACATATTTGGGTCTTTACTTATAGACGCAACTATACGCAATTCTATTTGCGAATAATCTGCACTTAACAAAATGTGGTGCTCATCTCTAGGTACAAATGCTTTACGGATATATCGCCCACGTTCGGTGCGCACCGGAATATTTTGCAGGTTAGGATTATCAGAACTTAAACGTCCGGTAACCGCTACCACCTGATTGTATGATGTGTGCACGCGTCCTGTTTTTGCATTAACCAATAAAGGCAATGTATCTACATAAGTGTTTTTTAATTTTACCACCTCGCGGTACTCTAATATTTTAGAAACAATAGGATGCTTATCGGTTAATTTAGATAACACATCTTCACCTGTTGAATACTGACCTGTTTTTGTTTTTTTTGGCTTATCAATAATTTTAAGATACTCAAATAAAATTTCGCCAACCTGTTTTGGCGATGCTATATTGAAAGGAGTGCCTGCCAGTGCTTGTATCTCTGTATCAATTTTCACTACGTCTTTTTCAAGTTCAACGGAATAATCGTTCAAAACTTTGATATCAATTTTAACTCCCTCGTACTCCATATCAGAAAGCACATGCACCAAAGGAACCTCAACATCATTAAATAATTTCTCTAATTTATTTTCATGTAATTGAGGTGCAAAAACTTTTTCTAATTGTAATGTTACATCCGCATCTTCAGCAGCATATTCCTTAATGGCTTCTATATCTGCATCGCGCATACTGCCTTGGTTCTTGCCTTTTTTACCAATTAAGGTTTCTATGCTTATGGGCGAATAATTCAAGTAAGTCTCAGCCAGTATATCCATTCCATGGCGCGTTTCCGGACTAATAAGGAAATGTGCTATCATGGTATCAAATAACTTGTTTTTTATTTCAACCTTATAGTTTTTTAAAACCTGTAAATCGTATTTAATGTTTTGCCCAATAAGTGTTTTGCTTTCATCAGAGAATAGAGGAATAAACTCATTTATGATTTGTTGCGCTTCAGCTTGCTCTTTTGGAAACGGAACGTAATATGCCTCAAACGGCTTTACAGCAAAAGATAATCCAACAATCTCAGCCTCAAATGTATTAAGTGCTGTGGTTTCGCTATCAAAGCAAAAATCGGTATGTTGATTTAATATATTTAGAAGCTCAGTACGTTTCTCCTTAGTATCCATTAAAAAATACTGGTGCGCTGTATCGGCAGCCGTTTTAAAAATTTTCGGCGCTTCGGTTTCTTCTTCGGTTGTAGCAACATCTGTTTCAGTAGCAAACATATCAACCTGGGCAGAGTTTGCTTTTTTTCCAACAGGTGCGTTAGCCTCTTTTGTAGCAGTTGTTTTATTTCCCTGCCATTGTTCTGTAACACCCTCTGTAACATCTTCGCCCAACACTTTTTGCGCAATAGCTCTAAACTCCAATTCTTTAAATACTTCACGCAAGGCTTCTCTATTAATTTCTTTACGCACTAATTCTTTATCGTGTAACTCAATTGGTATATCAAGTGTTATGGTTGCAAGGCGCTTAGATAGAACTGCTTTATCTTTATTTAGTTCTACTTTTTCTTTTAATTTGCCTTTCAGTTTATCTGTATTCAGGTATAAATTTTCAACCGAATCAAAATCTTTAATTAATTGAATGGCGGTCTTCTCTCCCACTCCCGGTATGCCGGGTATGTTATCGGCCGTATCGCCCATCAAGCCTAATATATCAATTAGCTGTGCTACATTTTTAATTTGCCATTTGTCGCAAATTTCTTTCACACCTAAAATTTCAGCACCATTTCCCAAACGAGCTGGCTTATATATAAATGTATTTTCATCTACCAGTTGCCCGTAATCTTTATCGGGTGTCATCATGTAAGTAGTAAAGCCTTTCTTTTCAGCCTGCATAGCTAAAGAACCAATTACATCATCAGCCTCAAAACCCTGAAACGATAAAGCAGGTATATTAAATCCTTCTAACAATTTAAAAATATATGGAATTGATTTTTTTAAATCATCGGGCATTTCTTCGCGATGCGCTTTGTAAGCTTCAAACTCTATATGACGATGTGTAGGGCCCGATAAATCAAACACTACTGCCAAATGCGTAGGCTTTTCTTTATTTAAAACCTCTAACAAAGTGTTAGTAAAGCCAAATATGGCCGATGTGTTTAAACCTTGCGAGTTAATGCGTGGGTTGCTGCTAAATGCAAAAAAAGCACGATATATAAGTGCATAAGCATCTAACAGAAATAATTTTTTAGGTACGTCTTTTGTAATCATGCGTAAATGTAAAAAGCAATTGTAAACAGGCAATAAACAATGCCTTTAAGTTCTTTTTAATTGCTAACAAAAATAGCCGTTTCGCAAAAAAATGCAATATTTGTAGCTTATGTGCGTTAACTAACCTTTGCAGACCAATTTCATTAAAATATTATTTGTTTTTTGTGTAGGTATATTTTCTACACTTTATGCGCAAACGGCAATTGTTAGCGGCAGAGTGGTTGATGAAAGTAATAATCCCATTCAAGATGTATCGGTTGTTACTGCCGATGGGCATGTAGCTCCTGTTTTTACTGATGCTGATGGAAAATATCAAATTTCAATACCTGCTAACAAAGAAGTTGAGTTAGATTTTATTAATTTGAGTTATAAAATTAGTAACGCCAAAATTACAGCTAAGCCAAATGAAAAAATAACCATTAACCCTAGGCTTGTTTTTAAAAATGCTATTGAGGACGTAACCGTAATTGGAGAAAACCGTAAGCAGGACATGGTTTACATACAACCAAAAGATTATTTTAAACTGGCAGGCCCTACGCCCGATATTAGTAAAATAATCTTGTCGCAAGGTTTAGGTGTGCAAAGCAGTAATGAGTTAAGTTCTACCTATTCGGTACGTGGTGGTAGTTTTGATGAAAATTTGGTTTACGTAAATGATGTAGAGGTTTTTCGTCCGTTTTTAGCAAGCACCGGGCAACAAGTGGGTTTAAGTTTTCCTAACCCCGATATGGTTTCAAGCGTTAATTTTTCGTCGGGTGGGTTTGAAGCTAAGTATGGCGATAAAATGTCTTCTGTTTTGGATGTGCAATACAGAAAACCTCGCGAATTTGCTGCCTCTATATCAGGTGGTTTATTAGGTGGAAGTGTTAGTGTAGAAGATGTAACTAAGAACAAACTTTTCTCATGGCAAATAGGTGCACGTTATCGTAACACACAATATGTATTAAAATCGTTAGATACCAAAGGTGAGTATAAACCAAGTTTTTATGATGTGCAGGCACATCTTACTTTCGATATTTCGCCAAAATTTATGATAGAATGTTTGGCTATGATATCTGACAATAAATATTTAGTTGTACCGACAGACAGACAGACAACCTTTGGTACATTTCAAAACGCATTAAGTTTTAATGTATATTTTGATGGGCAAGAAATTAGTGATTATAAAACTTATTTTGGCTCACTTTCTGCTACTTATAAACCAAAAGATAGTCTTACGCTAAAGTTTATCACATCTGCATATCGCGATAACGAAAACCAAACATTTACCATACAAGGGCAATATTATATAAACCAGCTTAATAATGATTTTGGCAGCTCTAATTTTGGAGGAGCAGCTTATAACCTTGGGGTTGGTACTTATATAAATAACGGTAGAGATTATCTAAACGCTACTATTTTAAATGCCGAACATAAAGGCAAATTTTTAAAGCGTCACCAAACATTTTTGTGGGGCGCTCGTATACAAGAAGAAATTATTTCGAATCAAATGAGCGAATGGAATTATTTAGATTCTGCCGGATATAGTACCCCTCAAGGCAATCCACAAACGGTTGATTTACCTTATGTGCTAAAATCGGAAACTAATTTAAACACTATGCGTGGTATGGCTTATGCCGAATATATTTTAGATAAACAATTTAAAGACACATCTTCTGTTACCATTACAGGTGGGGTACGAAGTAATTATTGGACATATAATAAACAAAATGTAATTAGCCCACGCGTTACATTAGCTTATATGCCACACTGGAAAAGAGACTGGGTTTTTCGTGCATCTTATGGTTATTATTATCAGCCACCTTTGTTTAGAGAGATGTTAAACCTGCAAGGACAAGTTAACCCCGATATTAAAGCGCAAGAATCTATACATTATGTACTATCAAGCGATGTAAATTTTAAAATGTGGAAACGCCCGTTTAAGTTTATGGGAGCCTTGTACTATAAACAACTAAAAAACATTATTCCGTATGATGTAGATAATGTTTTGATACGCTATTACGGTACAAATAACTCTACAGGATATGCTACCGGGATTGATTTACGCTTAAATGGCGAGTTTATTAAAACCGTAGAATCGTGGATTAGCATGAGCGTTATGCACACCGCCGAAAAAATAGCAGGCTTAGGTTCCTATAGCTATACAGATATAAATGGGCAACCTTACTATCCAGGTATTTCTGTTACGCAGAAAAAGGATAGCGTATTTAATCCAAAAGGGTATATCCCTCGTCCAACTGACCAATTGGTAACTTTTAACATGTTTTTTCAAGACCACTTACCTAAAATTCCTTCGGCAAAAATGAGCCTTAATTTTATTTACGGAACAGGCTTACCTGTTACCATTTTAGGGAAAAAATGGCTGATGAGCGATAAATTCAGGTATCCGGCCTATAGACGTGTAGATATTGGTTTCTCCTATCAATTGATTAAGGAAAATAAACCATTACCTAAAAAGAATATGTTTCACTACATAAAATCATCGTGGATAAGTTTAGAAGTTTGGAACTTATTGGGTGTAAACAACACCGTATCTTATACTTGGATAACAGCTGCTACGGGTTCTCAATATGCCGTACCAAATTACCTTACCGGCAGGCAGCTTAATGTAAAATTACAGATGAAATTTTGATAATTAAAGATTAAACTCTACTTTTAGGCGACGAAAAACGCTTAAAATTATGTCTGCACAGGAAGAAATGTCGAATAGAGTAGATTTGGGCTTTGTATCTATCCACCTAATAAAAGCTAATATTGTGTGCGTTGATTGCATTTTAGAAGAGGCAGTTAGTGTAGATAGAGGCATTAAAATTATTGAAACTATACGGACTTTAGTTGGAAATGGCCCTCATGCCATAATTGTAAATATAGCCTCATTATATACCCCATCTAAAGAGTTTTTTAAGTTTATACTTAGCCAGCGTAGCCCCGAAAAAGATAAGCTTATGGCGCGCGCCATTGTAACTACAAATCCTGCATCTCGGTTAGATGCTAAAAATTTTATAAATTTCTTTAAACCCTTAACGCCAACTAAGTTGTGTTTTACCATTGATGAGGCCGTTGATTGGATAGAACCTCATTTAAACAAAGCAGATTAAATAATATGTTTTTAATGCATTTTCTGCCAATATTTTTTAAATTGCGGGTTGATTAATTAATCATTGATATATGAGTGAACAAATACTCCGTGCCTTAATGCAACTTTTTGCCATCATAGCAAAAGTTGATGGCGTAACTAACACAGGCAGAAACATTGTACAATTATTTTTAAAACAACAATTAAACCAAGAGTTAGTTGACCAATATTTAGCTGTATTTGACGAATTTTTAGAATCTCACCATCAGGTAGCCAAAAAGAAAGATGGCTCTGCCAAACGTACTTCGCTTAACTCGGTAAAAGTTTTAAAAATTTGTACAGAGATAAACAAAGAGCTTGAACAAAATCAAAAAATAGTTGTGCTTATACGTTTGCTTGAGTTTATACACTCGTCAAACGAAATATCTGAACAAGAAAATGAGTTTGTTACTACTGTTGCCGAAACATTTAACATTGCCAACGAAGAGTTTAACAATTTAAAATATTTCATAGAAGGTAAACAATCAAACATTAATGCCTACGAGTTATTGGTGATTAATGATAAAGAGAAAAACACAAATGCATTTAAACATATTTGGTGCGATCAGTTTAACGAAGGCATAGAAGTTTGGGTTATATCTATTCCAAGCGTAGGCATGTATGCGCTTAAATTAGTTGGTAACCAGGAGTTGGTTTTAAACGGGCAAGCCCTTACCCCTAATAAAGTTTACATTTTAACACCGGGTTCATCGTTACGTAGTGCTAAGGTTAAACCAATTTATTATTCTGACATTATCAGTAAGTTTTTAGCTGATAAATCAAGTACCGTAGTTTCTTTTCAGGCAATAGATTTGGAATATAAGTTTCCGGGCGGAAAACTTGGTTTACGCGGCATTAACATTAATGAAGAAAGCGGTAAACTTATTGGTATAATGGGGGGCTCTGGTGCCGGTAAATCAACCTTATTAAATGTTTTAAACAGTAATGAAATCCCTAGTGGCGGCGCTGTTTTAATCAATGGAGTAAACATTCATACCGAAAAACACAAAATAGAAGGTGTTATTGGGATGGTTTCTCAGGATGATTTATTGATTGAAGAACTTACTGTTTACCAAAACCTTTTTTATAACGCCAAGCTTTGTTTTGGGAACTTAGATGATACTACCATTTCGCAAATGGTAATGAAAACCCTAACCGATTTGGGGCTTGAGCAAACACGCGATTTAAAAGTAGGTTCTCCTCTAGAAAAAACCATATCGGGTGGACAAAGAAAACGTTTAAATATTGGTTTAGAGTTAATTCGTGAACCAGCTGTTATGTTTGTTGATGAACCAACATCAGGGCTTTCATCAAGGGACAGTGAGAATATTATGGACCTTTTAAAAGAACTTTCTTTAAAAGGTAAATTAGTTTTTGTGGTTATACATCAACCGTCATCAGACATCTTTAAAATGTTTGATAAACTGATGATATTAGACGTAGGTGGTTATCCTGTTTATTATGGCAATCCTGTTGATGCGGTTATTTATTTTAAACGCTTAGTTAACCATGTAAATAGTGAAGAAAGTGAGTGTATAACATGCGGTAACGTTAACCCGGAACAGATATTTAATATTATTGAAACTAAGGTTGTAGACGAGTTTGGAAACTTAACCAACAAACGAAAATTCTCTCCGGCAGAATGGAGTGGCCATTATCGTGAGTTGATAGAAAGTAAAATTGGCAGAGGAGGTTCTCATACTGATATTCCGGAAAGCACCTTTAAAGTTCCTAATAAAATAAAGCAGTTTATAATTTATACCAGTCGTGATATTAAAAGTAAGTTAACCAATACACAGTATTTATTAATTAACTTATTAGAGGCGCCTGTGTTAGCTTTAATTTTAGCCTACGTTATTAGATTTTATAATACAGATGCCGAAACGGGTAAAGGATATGTTTATCATGACAATGAAAATATACCTATTTATATGTTTATGAGTATTGTAGTTGCTTTGTTTATAGGACTGACTGTTAGTGCTGAAGAAATTATACGCGACAGGAAAATTCAAAAACGTGAATCGTTCTTAAACCTCAGCAGATATAGCTACTTATTAAGTAAAGTAAGCATTATGTTTACTTTATCTGCTATACAAACCATAACCTTTTTATTAGTTGGTAACAGCGTATTAGGTATAAAAGGCATGTGGGTAGATTATTGGTTGGTGCTATTTACTACATCGTGTTTTGCTAATATGCTAGGCTTAAATATATCATCAGCCTTTAATAGTGCGGTAACTATTTATATTATGATTCCTTTCCTAATCATTCCGCAATTATTATTAAGTGGTGTAATGGTTAAGTTTGATAAACTAAACCCAACCATTGCAAAACAAGGCGGCGTGCCTTGGGTGGGTGAAGTTATGACATCTCGCTGGGCTTATGAAGCATTAGCTGTTAACCAGTTTAAAGCAAACGAGTACGAGAAATTATTTTACAAATACGATAAAGCTATATCTGAGTCTGATTATAAAAAGAACTATTGGGCGGATAAGATGGCAGCTAAAATTTCGAAAATTGAAAGCGAACTAGGTGATGTTAAGAAAAATAGCGACGTAGAAAAAGATCTTGCACTGCTTAGAAATGAGCTTAGTAAAGAGTATAGTAGGCACCCTAGAATGGCGAAATTTAACAATTTTGATAATTTATATTTAGGTAAAGTAAATACAGGCATAACCTCTGCTTTAAAAGATTATTTACAAAATGCAACGCCTGGGTCGCTAAAACAGTATTATATAAACCGTGATAAACAAGCCCGTCACGATAAGGATTCTATCGTTGAAAAACTTAATAGAACTAAAGAAGATAAGGTAGCATTTGGATTATTATCGGCAAATTATGACAACGAAACTTTAAATAACCAATTAAGAAATGCGAATGATTTAGGAGATAAATGTTTAGAAATAAACGGAACACTTATTCAACGCACTGATCCAATTTTCTTGGTTCCAGAAAGCAATTATGGAAGCGCGCACTTTTTTGCTCCACAAAAAAAAATATTTGGTCAATTATATCAAACGTTTTGGTTTAACCTCTGTGTTATTTGGAGCATGTGTTTAACTATGATGGTAACATTATACTTCGACCTGCTAAAAAAATTACTAGACGGCATAGAAAAATTATTTTCTATGATTGGAAAAAAGAAGAGTGCCTAATTTAAAGAAGATAGAATAGAAAGCTTATTCTATCTTCTTATTTCATACCAGGCCTCTGGCTGGTTATCGTATAAAAACTCTTCAATAAAAGTTAATCCGTTTTTTTCTAAAACTTTTCTCGAAGCTAGATTGTGCATAGATGCAGTGGCACAAATTAAATCTAGTTTTAAAACATTGAAACCATAATCTACAGATGCTCTACATAATTCGGTAGCGTAACCTTTACCCCAATAGCGTGGAATTAAACGATATCCGACATCGTAATAATTCGTACGACTATTTATAGTTTGTGTCACCAATTTTAAACCAGCCCAACCAATAAAATCTCCACTTTGTTTCTCAATAACTGCCCAACGACCAATTCCGTTTTCTTCATACTGTCTTCTTATAAAGGCAATAACATCTAGGCTTTGTTCAATTTTTGTTTGGGGCTCGGTATAAAGGTATTTTAAAACCTCAGCATTAGAATCTAACTCAAACATCCCTTTATCATCTGTAGCTACAAGTTCACGTAAAATAAGGCGAGGTGTTTCAGTAAATTTTTTCATTAAAATTTCAGGCTACCTGATTAACGTAACATTTCCTTTTCTGAAAGATTGCTGACCATTATTACACTTATATGTTATGTAGTAACCAAACACATCAGGGTTACATGGTTTACCATTAAAAATGCCATCCCAACCTTTATTTATATCATAAGTTTCAAAAACTATTTGCCCCCAGCGGTCGGCTACAACAAAATGAATATCGGTTACAAAACTACTTCGTGCGTAAAGTACATCATTATGTCCATCAGCATTTGGTGTAAATGTATTAGGTACAAAAACAGTGTTTTCATTACACCCTGACGAAAGCACATAGATAGTAATGCTACTAACCGGAAACTTACACCCACTAGGATCTATATAAACAGCCGAATATGTGGTTGTGTGATGCGGACTTGCTACTGGGTTTAAAATGCTATCGTTACTTAAATTATAATCAGGACTCCAGACAATATAGCCCGCGGTAAGAGATGTGCTTAGTTGGGATGTGTTTCCATCAATAATAGTATCGGGCGAAGCATAAACAGTAAGTGCGGATGATGAATAAAAAGGCACTGTGATATTAGTATGAAGTGTAGATGTACAGGTATCTCCTAAAGTACTTATTTGTGTTAGAGCTAATGTGTATTGCGTAGTTGCGGTTGGCGTTGCAATAGGATTAGCAATATTTGCATTATTTAGATTGCCAGAAGGAGTCCACGTATAAGTTATACCACCCGTTGCATTTAGTTGCACCGATTTGCCACTGCAAACTACCACACCTTTTGAAATGCTTATTGGATTAAAGCCTCCTAGAGTTATAACCTTTTCAGTACTATCAGGACAATTATACTGGTTGTTTACAAGCAGGCTTACGGTATAGGTTCCCGGGTGAGAATATGAATGGGTAGGATTTTGATGTGTATCAAATAAAGTATCGCCAAAATTCCAATGCCAAGAGGTTACATTTGTATATGAGGAATCTTTAAAAGCCAAAGTGTTACCGCAAACATTTACCGAATAATTGAATGCAGCTGTTACCCTTGGGTAAATTTTTATTGTGTCAGTTAGTATAGAAGTGCAAGTTCTTCCTCCTGCATCTAGCTGAGTTATTGTTACTGTATAAATAGTGTTGGTAGTAGGTGTTGCAGTAGGGTTGGCTATATTTGAATTATTTAACTCCACATTTGGTTGCCAACTATATGATGTGCCGCCACTTGCATGCAACTGAATGCTTTTACCTAAACAAAAAGCGGTATCAGGATATGATTGCACCGGATTTATACCAAAATGTAAAACCTGTTTTGTACTATCGTAACAACCATTATTGCTTAAGGTTATAAGTGTTGTTGTGTATGTGCCAACCGGGTAGTTAATTGTTCCGGGAGTTCTAGCCGTATCTGTTTGTCCATTACCAAAATTCCAGTTGTAATACATTGTTCCACTACTTATAGATGATGTGTTTTGCCAATTGGTACTGTTTTTACACGAATCGAATAAAGGAACAAAAGATGCAGTTGGTTTTGGATATACGGTTATAGTAATAATGCTGGTATCACTTAAATTACAAGTAGTTGGGTTATAAGCACAAAGCATAGCTGTATATGTGCCCGCAGTAGTATACGTTCTCACAGGGTTTGGCACATGGCTGGTAGTATCATTGTTTCCAAAATTCCAGAGATAAGATGTAGCACCAGTGCTTACATTATTAAAAGTAACTGTTAAGGGAGCACAACCAAATTTATTAGCTGTATAACTGGCAATGACTAACGGATTTTTAAAATCTATTTTAAAAACGGCATTATTACAATTACCAGATCTGTTTATAGTATCCGTTACTGGTAAAGGCCATGCACCAGGAGTTACCGGAAAATCCTGATTACCACCACAACCAGTACATAACGATTGATATACAACACCTCGTTTATCATAACGACTTGTACCTCCATGCACATGCTCAAAACTTACCTGACCACCGTAATAAGTAGAGAATAAGACCGAATCACAATTTTTAGCTAATTCCATCATATAAAAATTATAACCATCGTTATTTAAACTTTGTATAGTATTGGCTGTTATTGGCATGTTAAAAGTTGGTAAGCCCGTTTTAAAATTTCCACCCCAGCCTGCTATATAAATATGCTCGCAATAATCAACCAAAAAAGCCGTTGGTGATATATTTATTTGCCCAGTACCATTACCAATATTAGAAGAATATATAATTTGAGAAAGACTATTATTAAACTTGGCAACAAATTGTGCGCTGTTAGTGTCAGAATACAGTACATGCATTCTAGGCATAATGCCTAAAGATTGCCCGTATATATATACATTTTGATTTTTATCTAACTGAATAAAAAAAGACTGATCATAATCGCTTGTTCCCACATAGGTAGCCGATAATAGATTGGTTCCGTTTGCACTTATTTTAGTGATGTATCCATCGCACATTCCACCATGGTAAGTGGTGTTATAAGCGCCTGCTGTTGCCGGAAAATCATTACTACGTGTGCCGCCTGTTGTATAAACTTCGTTATTTTTCCCAATATAAAGTCCACAACCCGATTCGTTATTGCTTCCTCCAATAAAGGTGCTCCATTGCAATTGCGACAAATTTGGGTCGAACTTAAACACTACAGCATCTTGCGATCCACCCAATGTAGCATCAAAACCATTTTTTATAGGAAAATCTGGCGAACGAGATGAACTGCTTATTACAACATTGCCCACATTATCTAATTGTATTTCGCCACGATATTGGTCTCCATAATTGTACTCCAAAGAATCCGGAGCATTTTCATCCCCATTATAAGAATAAATATTATTTAAATTAAGTCCATCATTCCTGCTTCCTCCAATAAATGTACTTGCCAGTAATTGATTACCTCCTGCATTTAATTTTGAAACATACAAATCAGTTCCAAAACGAAATGCAGTTCCACTTCCTGCAAACAAAATGCTATCTCCACCGGCAAATGTATTATCATAAGCCTGTGGTGTTATGGGAAAATCAGCAGAGCCCGTAGCGCCAAATAAATATAAATTATTTTGGCTATCAATAATTAAACTGGTAACGGTTTCGCTGGTAGAGCCGCCTAAGTATGTTGAATAATGCAAAAAAGTTCCTGAAGAATCATATTTTGTAATTGCTACAACCGGACAATGAAGTGCAACTATCCCCCCTGCATTTACATCGTATACATTAAAAATAACACCATTATAAGTGCCATCATAGGGATTCACCACCGGATACCCCTGATTAAAAGCAATACTACCACTATACAAATTTCCTTGTGCATCGTAGGTGCCACAAAAACCAAAGTTATCTGCCAAAGAGCCTGAAGATGCTGCAAATACAAGTACAGGATCTATAACCAATTCGTAATTTTTATCGTATCCCTTTGGAAAAGAAAATGAAACCGTATTTTTTTTCAACTGAAAATTACAAGGTACTTCAATCGTTTTTCCGTTAATGATTTGATAGGCATAAGGCTCATGCTCTACTAATTCATTTAAAGGTGTTTTTATAATAAGCCGTTTTTTTTGAAGATAAATTTTCTCTGTTTTATCATATTGCAATTGAATTTTGGAAGGGTCTCCGCCCGGTTTTACATAAAAATTGTACTTAACACTATTATCTTGACCAAACATTTCAAGGTTCACATTTTGCCATAAGTTTTTATATAAAAGCCTTTGGTAGTTTTTTACATTACTTGCCCAATGACTTTTATCGTTCCCAATAAAATAATTGCAATAATCTTTGGCTGCATTTGTTGACTCTACGTGTACAGTGGGATTGGCATTATTAAATAAAACTTTAAAGCCTGTTGTTCTTATTTCCTTGGCTGGTTTCTTACTTATATGCGAAGAACGATAGGTTTCTTTATCATAAAAACTGTAAGTAATAGCGTTTGCCTCAGCAAACAAAGCACCCCCATCAAGCTGAGCCCGATACAAAATAAAATCTTGCCACTGGTGTTTGTTTTCAGTAAAACGAATTAATGTTTGAGGAGTTTTGGGAAATATAGATAAGTAAGAGATTATCAGTGTAAAAAAATAAATATATCTTTTTTGCGGTAACATGTTGGTTACGATAAAGATATAATTTTTTATTGAATTTTTAGTTTACCTGCTTTTAAGGCTTTAATAAATTGTGCCCATGCTAATGGGTTTAACAAATTATTGGGCGGATACTGCCCCTGATAATACATTTTATTGTACTGTTGTTGCATGGCATAACGATAATTACCATAGGCATCCATGCTCACTCCTCTGATAAGTTCGCGCATTTCTTCGGCGGCTAAGTTTTGTTTAGCTCTATCCAAATCTGTATTAGCTACGTTTCGCTTTAAAAAATCAGCTTTAAAATCTTCTTTACTTGGCCAAGGATATATGTTAACTTCTTTCAAAGTAAAAGTATCTCGGCGTATAATTTGTACAATATCAAAATGGGTTGCTTTAAGTGTATCAGGTATAACATATTGTGCTTCTTTATAACCTAAGTTTACAAACTCAATTACATCACCCGGTTTGGCAATTAAAGTAAAAAAACCTTCATAATCAGTTACGGTACCCCTACCTGTTTTTATTACTACAATAGACGTAAATGGCACTCCCTTTAAACTATCTCCCTCTACCACCACACCAGATAATTGAATAAGTCTTTCGCCTGGTTTTGCAGGTTGCGTTTGGGCAAAAGAAGTAAAGCACAATACGAACATTGCGACTAAAAAAAACGGCACAAACTTAATGCTTGTGCCGTTTCTATTATCTATTTGTTTATTAATCAATCTGAACTTTTGTTTTTGCAACTTCACTACCCGATTTTACTTCTACTAAATACATGCCTTTATCTAAACCGGCGGTGTTAACATTTATTTCGTTATTAACAGTGCCTTCGGCTGTAATTGTTTTTACTTTTTGACCTAAGAAATTATATACTGTTACCTCAACTTGACCATTTGCCTGAAAGTTTTTTAAAGCTACAGAAAAACTACCATGACTCGGGTTTGGAAATACAGATAAGCTTGCTGTGCTTGGTGCATTAGTAAATATGCCTGTTAAAACATCTGCTACCTGAAAATCATCGATATCTAAGTACCAATCGCCATTTGCACGAGCTATATCCATTCTTAATTGAATAGTTGTTTGACCAATAGCTACAAGGGTTGCAAAATTTGAACTTGTATAGGTAAACGTAGTATATGAATTTAAAGCCGTAGGATTGGTAGTAGAACTAATTGTAGTAACGGCTGGTTGCCATGTACCTGCAATAAATGCATCAATAGTAACTTGGTCTCCTGTAGTAAGTTGATAACCATTTGCCGGATAACCTGCTTTATTTACAAAACGATAAGAGATACTAATTTTAGTGTTTGCATCAATTGGTCCAATCATTGGTGTATAAAGTGTATCTTTAGTGCGTGTTGCTGACATTTCAGTTGTGCAAGCGTTATTAGGTGACTGCCCATGAGGTGCAAAATTTTCAAGTCCATAAACTTTAAAACCAGTATTTACAGCTGTTGTCCAACCAGTTGGTAATGCTCCAGTAGCCGGAGTTCCACTAGTAGTTACAGCATCAAAATGTTCAACTAACGGATATGTTTGTGCACTTAATAAACCACTTACTAAAAGTGATGATAGAAGTAAAAGTTTTTTCATGAGTTTATTTTTTGGTTAATATGACTGCAATTTACGCAATTTTTGCTTAAAACGTTCTTTCGGTAAAAAATTAACTTCTAGGTCGGCATTCATTGGTACGGGTGTATCTAAACTTCCTTCGCGCATTACAGGTGCATCTAAATATTCGAAACAATTTTCAGTAATTAAAGAGGCAATCTCTCCTCCTATTCCACCTGTTAAAGTATCTTCATGCAATACAATTACTCTGCCTGTTTTTTTAACAGATGTGTAAATGGTTTCGGTATCTAATGGAGCTAAGGTTCTTAAATCAATTAAATCAGCTGATATTTCTGTGTTTTCTGTTAAAGCCTCTAAAGCCCAATGCACACCTAAGCCATAACTTACAATGGTTAAATCTGTTCCTTCTTTTACCAAGCGCGCTTGGCCAAAAGGAATGGTATAATAATCATCTGATATATCTTCTGTAATACTTCTGTAAAGCCCTTTATGTTCAAAAAACATAACGGGGTTAGGGTCTTCAAAAGCAGTAAGTAATAAGCCTTTTGCATCGCTTGGAAAAGCCGGGTATACAATTTTTAAACCCGGGGTTTTAAAAAACCAAGCCTCATTGCTTTGTGAGTGAAAAGGGCCTGCAGCAACACCAGCACCTGTTGGCATACGAACAACTACATCGGCACATTGCGACCAACGATAATGAGATTTTGCCAAGTTGTTTACAATCTGAGTCATACCCTCGCTTACAAAATCGGCAAATTGCATTTCTACCATGGCTTTCATGCCATTAATAGAAAGCCCAAAACCGCTACCTAAAATAGCAGACTCACATAAAGGTGTGTTACGCACTCTCTCTTTTCCAAACTCTTCAACAAAACCATCTGTAATTTTAAACACACCACCGTATTCGGCAATGTCTTGCCCCATTAAAACTAGGTTTTTATGTTTACGCATAGCTAAACGCATTCCATCAGAAATTGCATCTATCAATCTTTTTGAAGATGTTTTACTTGACGGCTTTGTTTCATTTAACTGAAAAGGCGCGTACATTTCTTTTAATTCTTTAGCCGTGTTAACTTCAGGCATAGGCTCAGCAAAAGTTTGCTCTAAACCGGTATCTATATCGTGTTTTATTCCGTTACGAATATTCTCAATCAAATCTTCAGTCAACACTCCTTCTTCTAAAAGGAAGCGTTCGAAATTATTTACCGGATCTTTTTTACCCCACACCTCAAATAATTCTTTAGGTACATATTTAGTACCCGATGCTTCCTCATGTCCACGCATACGGAACGTAATACATTCTAATAAAACAGGGCGAGGATTTTCTCTTATATCTTCTGCAATTTTCTTTACAGTTTCGTAAACCTTTAACACATTGTTTCCATCTACCTGCACCCCTTCAATTCCATAACCGATAGCTTTATCTATAAATTGTTTGCATCTAAATTGCTCGTTACTTGGGGTAGATAAACCGTAACCGTTGTTCTCTATAATAAAAATTACAGGCAAATTCCATACTGCAGCTACATTTATACTTTCGTGAAAATCTCCTTCTGATGAACCACCATCGCCACTAAAAACAGCTACCGCTTTTTTATCACTGCGTAATTTATTTGCCAAAGCAATTCCATCTGCTACGCCCATTTGCGGACCAAGATGCGATATCATGCCAACAATTTTATACTCTTGTGTGCCAAAGTGAAAACTTCTATCACGTCCGCTGGTAAAGCCACTTAATTTGCCCGTAAACTGAGAAAATAAACGGTGTAATGGAATGCCACGAGTAGTAAACACCCCCAAGTTACGGTGCATGGGTAAAATGTATTCGTCTTGCTCAAAAGCAGTAGCCACCCCAACCGAAATAGCTTCTTGCCCAATGCCGCTAAACCATTTGGCTATACGCCCCTGACGAAGGAGAATCAACATCTTCTCCTCAATTAAACGAGGTTTTAAAATATTTTTATAAAGTGTAAGTAAGGTGTCGTCTTTATGTTTTTTGCGTTCGTAACGCACAGGTGCTTCAGCAGTTATCATGTACTAATTTTATATTTATTTTACTACGCTTCCGTTATTTACATTCTCTTTGGTAGGAGAAACCAAACTTAATTCGCCTTTATCATTCTCGGCCATTAAAATCATGCCCTGGCTTTCAATGCCCTTTATCTTACGTGGAGCCAAGTTTACCAAAATGCTTACTTGCTTGTTAATCATTTCTTCGGGCGTATAGTGTAATGCAATGCCGCTAACAACGGTGCGAACATCTATGCCCGTATCAATTTTTAATTTCAATAGTTTATCGGCACCTTTTACTTTTTCGGCTTCTAAAACAGTGCCAATGCGTATATCCATTTTACCGAAATCATCGAACGTAATTTCGGCTTTTTGAGCTTCCACCATTTTTACTTCAGTTTGTTCGTTCAGTTTTTTTGAATCTTGCAGTTTTTGAATTTGAGCATCCATCTCTGCATCTTCAACTTTGCTGAATAATAATTCTTCTTTATTTATTTTATGTCCGGCATGCATGTTACTGCTTTGCTTTGCCCCATTCCATTTTATTGGATTGATGTTTAGAATAGTAAACAGTTTATTAGAAGTAAATGGTAAAAACGGTTCGCATAATATAGCCAGGTTAACTGTAATTTGCAGAGAGATGTTCATGATTGTTTTTACACGTTTTTCATCTGTCTTAATTAATTTCCAAGGCTCGGTTTCAGCTAAGTATTTATTACCTGTACGTGCTAAATTCATTAACTCGGCAAGTGCTTCTCTGAATCTAAATTGTTCTATAGATGCTGCAATTCTATCAGGTGCTTTGGTAATTTCCTCCAGTATCAATAAATCTTCTTTGCTATATTCAATAGCATCAGGCACAAGGCCTTCGTAGTATTTATGTGTAAGTACTAATGTGCGGTTTACAAAATTGCCTAAAATAGCAACTAACTCATTGTTGTTTTTTGCCTGAAAATCTTTCCAGGTAAAATCGTTATCTTTTGTTTCGGGTGCATTAGCACATAAGGTATAACGCAACACATCTTGTTTGTCTTTAAACTCTAACAAATATTCGTGCAACCAAACGGCCCAATTACGCGAGGTAGAAATTTTATCTCCTTCTAAATTTAAAAACTCGTTAGCAGGTACATTATCAGGCAACACAAATTCACCATGTTCCATTAACATTGCCGGAAAAATAATGCAATGAAAAACAATATTATCCTTTCCTATAAAATGAATTAAGCGACTGTCTTTATCCTTCCAATACTTTTCCCAATCGTTAGGAATTAAATCTTTAGTGGCTGAAATGTAACCAATAGGTGCATCAAACCAAACGTATAAAACTTTTCCTTCGGCATCTTTTACCGGTACAGGCACCCCCCAATCTAAATCGCGAGTCATGGCACGTGGTTGTAAACCATCACCACTATCTAACCAACTTTTGCATTGGCCATAAACATTGGGTTTCCAATCTTTATGCTGCTCGATGTATGTTTTAATTTTTGGCGATAACTTGTCTAGTGGTAAAAACCAGTTTTTAGTTTGTTTTATTACCGGTTTTGAACCAGATAACATGGAGTGCGGATTGATTAACTCCATAGGAGATAAAGAGCTACCGCATTTCTCACATTGGTCGCCATAGGCATTTTCGTTACCACATTTTGGGCAAGTGCCTACAATGTATCTATCAGCTAAAAATTGTTTAGCCTCATCATCGTAATACTGTTCGGTTACCTGTTCGGTAAAAGAACCGTTATCATATAATTTTTTAAAAAAATCAGAAGCTGTTTGGTGATGCGTTTTGCTTGTTGTACGCGAAAAAATATCAAATGAAATCCCAAATTCCTTAAAAGAATCGCCCATTATTTTGTGATACTTATCTACCACTTGTTGAGGCGTAATGCCTTCTTTTTTTGCTTTAATGGTAATAGGTACGCCATGTTCGTCGCTTCCGCAAATAAATTTTACATCCTGGCCTTTGCTACGTAAATAACGCACATATATATCGGCAGGAAGATAACAACCGGCAAGATGCCCTATGTGCACCGGGCCATTAGCATAGGGTAGTGCGGCAGTAATTAAATGTCTTTTAAATGTCATAAATTAAATCGTGTAAAGATACAATATGAATTAAGAATTTTGACTTAAAAGCTGTTACATTTTAAGGCCGATAAACAACAAGTCGTCTACCTGCTCGTAACCTTGCATCCAAGTGTTAATGGTATTTTTAATAACGCCTTCTTGTTCAGGTATCCCCATGTTTCTTATAGAAAGAATGAGCTTTTTTAAGTTTTTTGTCATAAATTTTTTACCCTCTACTCCACCAAACTGATCGGGATAACCATCAGAAGTTATATAAACCAAATCTCCTGTCTCTAATTGCATTTCATGTCCTGTGTACTTAAAGTCAAGCGCCGTAAAACTGGCTATACTAGCTTTGGTTGGTTTTATCTCCTCAATGTCTTCAACCTGTTTTTTCAAAATCCATAACAAACGGTTAGCGCCTGAGTACCAAAGTTTTTTAGTAGCAAAATCAACTCGTATCAGCGCTATTTCCATGCCATCTTTATTTACATTGGCATCCGAAGTTTCGGTTTGACGTAGGGCTTTTTTTACATTATTATTTACATGAAATAAAATTTCGGCAGGGTCATGCGTTTTCTGTACAGCGTCATTTAGTTTATCTGAACATATCATGCTCATAAAACCTCCCGGTACACCATGCCCCGTACAATCGGCGCAAGCAATCAGTATTTCGGTATCACTTATTTTATGAAACCAGTAAAAATCGCCACTTACAATATCTTTAGGTTGAAAGAAAACAAACAAATTTTGATACACTCTTTTTATTTCGGCAACGGGTGGCAAAATAGCCTGCTGGATACGTTTAGCATAGTTTATACTATCTGTAATTTCTTTGTTTTTATGCTCAATTTCTTCCTTTTGATGTTCAACCGTTTTAGTACGCTCGGTAATAATTTTTTCAAGCTTAATATTTTGTTCTTTTAAACGCTTGGTGTTGTATCGTACAATAAAGGTTATTATTGAAATGGAGCCCACCAAATACGCAATATACGCCCAAATGGTGCGATACCAAGGTGCCGATATTGTAAAAGCAAAACTCACCGGTTTACCTTCTACACCCAATACATTTCGGCTTTTTAAATGAAAAATATAGTGTCCTTCGTGTAAATTATTGTACGGTATTTTTTCTGTTTTTACATAAGGGCCATAATTATCCTCCATGCCCTCTAAATAGCACGAAAATTCTAATTCATTTTTATCATAATAATCAGATGCAGCTGGGTCAAATCTTATTTCATTGTTTTTATAGGAAAAAATAGGTTCCGTATATTTTTCGCCCGCATAAAAATTTTCTGAAATTATATTGGTATCCGTTTTCTGTACAATTTTATTGATAAATGTATTGAATGTGTAATTTACATTCTCTTGTTTTAAATTATAAGAAATTAAACCATCGTTGGTGCCAATATACACCTTACTACTATCAACCAAAAAACAATGCGCCTTTAATGATTTTATTTGTTTAAAAAATTTATACTCTTTCGTAAAACCATCGGGTGTTTTTTTAAGCACACATAACCCATCTCCATCGGGGCTAACTAAGTCTTCTGAAATATTTAGTACAGCAAGCCAAATATCATCACCTACTTGCGAGGCCTTCTGCATTTGGAAATGCCCCTTAAATATGTTGAACTTTGGATCTTTTATGAACTCAGCTTTAGGTTTCTCCTGAAACCGTAATAATCCACCTTCAGTAGCTACAAAAACCTCGCCATTATACGTAAATACATAATTTTCAGAATTGGGGTTAATCCCGGCGGGTTCTGAAAAGACAGTAAGCGTATCGGGCTTAGCCGGATCAAACATATATACATTATCATAACCAAAAAACACTCTTCCTTGTTTATCTGCTACAATACTTCTTATACTTGTTGCATAGTCAAACTCTTTTATTGTAGTTATTTTATGGTCGGCATATTTTGCCAGTATTAAAGAATTTTCACCGGCAATAAATAATTGTTCTTTATTAGTAGGGTTTATAAAAACCTTATATGCCCCATCGGGCACATCAAATATTTTTAGAACAGAAGTTGCGGTTATTTCATAAATTCCGGTAGTAGTTGCGGCCAACAATAAATCTTTATAAGGCATTAAACCCCAGCTAACATCTTTTATACCTATTGGTTCAAAAACATTTGTAACCGTGTTAAGTTTATTAACTCCTTTATCGCTTGCAATATAAATAGTGTTATTAAGTTTAGCTACAGATTCTATAGTACCCCGTATGCCGTTAATTTTATTCCAATGTTTAAGTGGGGTGTTTGTTTGTACGTGACTTAACCCTTTGTTTAATGCCAGCCAAATGTTTCCGGCATAATCTAAATAAATATATTTTACAGCATCTTCTTGTAAACCGCTTTGACTATAATTGATACGATTTACCGGAACAAATGTATTGTCTACTAAAAGCACTCCGTTTTTTATTGAACCTAATGCGTATAGATTATCATTTATTTTTGCCCCACAATAAACATCATTTTCAATCATCCATTTATCCGCCTCAGGCGCATTAATTTTTGAAACTGAACTTTGTTCGGGATTTCGTCTATTATATTTTAAAATATACACTCCTTTACGAGAACACACCCAATACAAATTATTTTTAAAAGGTAAAATAGAGTAAACCCTAATATCAGCAAACTCTTCGGTGTTTTTAATTTTTTTTAATTCTCCGTTTTTAAAAAACAAAAAGCCTACCCCCTGCTCACGCACAAACAAAGAGTTATCTACCGTAAAAAAAGTATGAAATTTTTCGCCGGCAGGTGCAAATGATTTTTTAAATTTAGCACCTACGTACCAAAATATTTTTTCGTTTGCGCAAAAAAACTGATTACTATCTATACTATGTATAGCCCATATTTTCGAAAATTCTTTTTCTTTTTCGGGCAATGAAACACTTAGTGAAACATATTTTATTTTACCTGCATTTTTTGAGTTTAGGTAGCCAAACTCTCCTTCTGCACCCACTAAAATAACATTATTATTGGTTTTTGAAATTGATGTAACTGATTTTCCTCCTAAAACAGGAATTGTTGGCCAATATTTGCCATCATACATCATAACGGCATCATTATTCGCCACAAAAAGTCTACCTAAACTATCTTGAACAATGCCCCAGTTTTGGTCGCCAACACCATATACCGAAGGGGCATAATTGTTTATATAATAACTGCCCTCTTGTGCAAAAGAAACAAACCTGCCTAAAAAACAAAAAGCGACTATAAGGATGATTTTTTTTACCAACGTTTAACACTAATTAAAGTGTTTAAATGTAGTGCTTTTTGCTTTACAGCCATATATATGATTTTAACTATTTGATAAATTATTGTTTATAATTTTTTAGGCTGAAATGCAATAAAATCAATAAAACGTAACGAAATAAATAACTATTAAAATAATCACGTGTTTTAACATACAATCAATTAAAAAAATTCTTATATCTTTACTATTAAATTATTAAAATAAGCTTTATGAAGAAAAAATTACTATCGATTATGGCCATTTTAGCCTCTGGGCTTGCATTTGGTCAAACTATACCCAACGGAGGTTTTGAAAACTGGACAACTACGCAATATGAAGAGCCTACCGGGTTTCAAACATCTAACTCTAAAAATAATGGTCCGCAAAACCCTGGAAATGTTGTTAAAACAACCGATGCCCATCATGGGACTTACGCTATTCAATTAAATACGGTTTTGATAGACGGTGATACATCATTTGCATATTTTGCTAATGGAGACCCAGGGCAAACCCCTGCGGCTGGTGGTATACCGTACACTCAAAAACCAACAGGTTTAAGACTCTATTACAAAAGCAATATTGTTGGAACAGATTCTGCCATTATTTTAGTAATGTTTAAAAAAGCAGGGGTTGCCATTGGTAATTATTTTTATAAAATAGGTACCACTAAAACTTCGTATACCCTTTTTAACCCAACTTTTAGCCCGGCTTTAAGCACCACGCCTGATACCGTAGTATTTGGGGCGGCATCAAGTAATGCTATGGTTAACAAAGGAATTCCTGGTAACATGTTTCAGGTAGATAGCATTTCTTTTACAGGTGTAACGCAGCAACCTGCCGGTTTTAATGGTGATTTAGAATTATGGCAAACACATACTACAAACTCAATAAATGGCTGGGCAATTGGTGGTGGGGACGGAAGCGGTGTAACCCAAACTACTGATAGATATACGGGGACTTATGCTATAGAACTTCAAACTATGGGGCCAAGTTTTGGTGGAAGTAACCAAGTTCAACCTACTCAATTAATAACCGGCATGCCAACACATAATGGTCCACCAACCGGAGGGCATCCTTACTCTAATCAAACAGATACTTTAGTTTTTTATTATAAATATATACCCGCCGACCCTAGCGATAGCGCCAGCGTTTCTATCAGTTTTTCTAAAAATCATGTGGGAATAGGTGGTTATATGCAGCGTTTAGGTACAGCAGTAGGAACTTATTCAAGAGTTATGATTCCTATTAGTTTAACCCAAGCACCAGACACAGCTATAATAAATTTATCATCATCAAATTATACAACCTGGCCTTATCCAAATTCTTATGTAGGTTCTGATTTTAAGGTAGATAACATGTACCTAACATCGCAAGAAAAACCCGTTACAAATTTTTCGTTACCACTAAGCGGTTGTGTAGGTCAACCTATACAGCTTGTAGATAGTTCATTAAACATGGTAACCGGTTGGACATGGATAATGGGTGGAGGCACTCCATCAAGCTCGGGTGTTGAAAACCCTACGGTTACTTACAATAGCGCCGGTAGTCATACAATTAGTATGATTGCTACTAACTCATTTGGTAATGGAGTGCAGGTTTTTAAACATATTACAATTTATGGTTTACCAACCATATCAGCCACATCGCCAAGTGTTTGTCAAGGACATCAGGCTATTGTTTTAGCAAGTGGTGCAAACACATATACCTGGAGCACAAGTGATACTACGACAAGCATTGCTGTTACACCTACCGCAACAACAACTTACACCGTTACAGGAACCGATGTACACGGTTGTTCTAATAATAGTACAGGTTCGGTTATTGTTTTAACCCCTCCAATTCCTGATATTTGTATGGTTACAACAGATAGTTTGTCGCAATATAATATTGTTTATTGGGATAAAACAGCTTACACAAATGTGGATAGTTTTGTTGTGTATCGTGAAGTTCAATCAGCTCCGAGCACTTATTTAAGAATTGGCGCGCAAACATTTGCTTCTTTAAGTCAGTTTATTGATACAACCCGCCATATTGGTCCTGCTAACGGAGACCCAAATGCAGGCAGTTACCGTTACAAACTACAAACAGTAGATACTTGCGGTAATTATAGCGCATTTAGTCCTTATCATAACACCATATATATTGCACATAACAGTTCGGGTGTGTTTTCGTGGGCAACTCCATATTTAATAGAAGGGGCAAGTTCTCCGGTTCAAAACTATTATTTGTTTTGCGACACAAACAACACTAATTTTTGGAAACCAGTTGCCAATGTAGCGGGCAACCAACAACAGGTTGTAGACCCTACTTACAACAACCACTCGAGCATTGCTAACTGGCGTATAGATGCTACCGGTTTTAACTGTAACCCAACTTTAAGGCTTAATGGAGGATATAATAGCACTTATGCTGCTAAAGTAAAATCGCATAGTAACCAAAACAATAACAGAATGTCGGGCATTAACAAAATTGCCAACACTAATAATGCAAGCGTTTATCCTAACCCTGCAAACAATGCCCTAAATATTAGTTTTGCAAGTACCGTAAATAAGGCAAGTGTAAAAATATTTTCGGTAATTGGCAGCGAGGTTTTAAGCACTAACCAAACATCGGTTGGCACTAATTTATCGGTTGATATCAGCAATTTAGCAGCCGGTACTTATATGGTACAAATTACTACTGATAACGGTGTAGAAACTAAAAAAATAGTTAAACAGTAACATACTAATTTATGACAAGATAACGGTGGGCAAATGCTCGCCGTTTTTTGTTTTTAGTTTATCTCAAGTGGTGTAATGGTACAGTTTCCCTATACACTTTATACTATTATACTATTATACCAGTTATATATATGTACTTTTTATTATTTATATAAAAGCAAAGAGTGGTGTAACAAAAAATATACATAGGGCTTTTGCTACTACACCACCACTATACATGTTTATTTTAATATATATTTATTTATATAAAGTGGTGTAATATATGGGGGCTTTAATTTTTGTACTAACCTATTACTTACCGGCAAGTGGTGTAGTAATAGCAAAGTGTATAGGGTAATTAAATTGCTACACCAGTTATATACTTTTTATTATTTATTTATATTTTGACTTGTACGTAAAGTGGTGTACTGGTCCAATGTGTATAGGCAAATTAGACTAGTACACCTGTTATTTATTAATACATATTTATTACTTTATAATTAGTACAGGGTATAGCTTTTGGTATACTAAACTAAACCTTGTACCGGTTGTTTGCTATTCAGTATTTATAAAAAGTGGGTGGATTGGTACAAGGGGTATAGGAAAACTATACCACTTTTAGTAGGTTAAAACCTACTTTATATATCTATTTAAAAAGTACTTTTTTGGTGTCTTCTAAAATATCAAAAGCCTCGGCTTTATTAACCCCTTCGGCATATATACGTAAAACAGGCTCGGTACCGCTGGCACGCAACATCATCCAATGGTTGTCATCAAAAAAGAATTTATGTCCATCTAAATCTTCTACATGCTTTACTTTGTATTTACCAAACTCTTTATAAACGTTGTTATTGCAGTTTTGTATAATTTGTTGTTTTAGTTTTTCATCAATGTGCATGTCGTTACGCTCAAACCAAAACTCGCCGGTTATAGCATAAACTTCTTGTATAAGTTCGTTTAACGATTTTTTGGTTTTAGCCATAAACTCCCAAATAACCAAGCCCATCCAAATGCCATCGCGTTCAGGAATATGCCCTTTAATTGCAATGCCCCCACTCTCTTCGCCACCTACCAACACATCTTCGGTAACCATTATACCACAAATGTATTTAAAGCCAATTTTTACCACATCTAAAGGTAAATTGTAGTGCGCGCACATGTTTTTAATTTTTACTGTAGTGCTAAAAGCTGTACAAACTTTACCCGTTTGACCTTTATATTTAACCAAGTAATGTATTAGTAATAAAATAATGTGATGCGAATCAACAAAGTTTCCTTTGCCATCATACAATCCAATACGATCGGCATCGCCATCGGTACATAAACCACAATCAATATCGCCACGGGTTTTTATAAGATTAGAAAACTCCAGCAAGTTTTTATGAATTGGCTCAGGTGCTTGCCCGTGAAAGCCCGGGTTATCATCGTTATGCAAATGCACAATTTCGGGAAACAAACGCATCATTACACGCTTGCCTGCACCGTACATGCTATCATACGCAAAACGAATGCCGCTGTTTTTAATGGCAGCTATATCAAAGCTTTTTTCTACTTGTTGTACGTATAGGTCTTCTAAGTTTTTATACTCAAGCAAGCCTTTTGCTTCGGCATCTTTTAACGAAATTTTATCTAAATCGGTTTTACTTTTATCAGGTATAATGTCTTCAACTTCCTGCACCTTATCCGGTGTAAGAGGTCCGCCATAGTTAGCTTTCAGCTTGTATCCGTTATAAGACGGTGGATTATGGCTGGCTGTAATAATAACACCCAAATCGGCTTTATAAGTAACCGTACCCAGGGAAACCATAGGGGTAGAAACATAATCTTTAGCCAAATAAACTTTTACGTTATTGGCAATAAAAACTTTGGTAACCGTATCGGCAAAAAGCTCTCCGGCAAAGCGGCAATCATGCCCCACTACTACACTCGGGTTTTTAAAATTTTTATTTAACCATGCGGCCGTGCCTTCTGTAACACGTGCCACGTTTTCAACTGTAAAATCTTTTGCAATAATTGCACGCCACCCATCGGTTCCAAACTTTATTTTACTCATAGCTTAATTTTTAAAAAGGAAACAAATATACAATCTATAACTGTAATATAAGCCTTATTAAACTACCTGATAAAAAATACTAAATTTGCAGGTTTTACGTTATGTTGGTTTTGCCAACAGATTTATGCCGAATAAGAGACAGTATATATTAGTATTAATTGCGGGATTTTTTATTTTTCTGTTTACGGCATGTACGCAGTATAAAAACAAGCTTATTAATAGAGCTTACCACGATGTAACCTTGCGGTACAACGTATATTTTTATGCCCGCGAAAGCTTAAAAGACGGCGTACAAAAACTTGAAGATGCCTATAAAGACGATTATACCGAACTTTTACCTGTTTTTAAATACGGCACTAAGGAAACGGCTAAAGCCATTTTTCCGGAAATGGACAGGGCTATAAAAAAAGCCAGCGAGGGCATACAGCGTCATGCTATAAAAGATAAAAAAAGCAAGGTAGAAATTCCCAATTCAGGTCGTTGGGTTGATGATTGCTGGAACACAATTGGTAAAGCCCATTTTTATAAGCGTGAGTTTTTTTCGGCTATTGAAGCGTTTGAATATGTAGAATCTGCTTACAAAAGCAAACAAAAAGAAGAGGCCAAACTTTGGTTGATGAAAAGCTACAATGAATTAAATGCACTATCACAATCAGACCATTATGCCTCGCAAATAAAAAACGACAAGAAGTTTCCCGATGAGTATAAAGGTCATTATCATGCTTTATATGCCGAATTTTACATTAAACAAGGCAACGGACAGTATGATGAGGCCATTAAACAACTTAACGAAGCCATTAAAAAAACAAAAAAGAAAGCGGTTAAAGCACGTTATCATTTTATATTAGGGCAATTGTACGAAGAGAAAAATAAGCATGAGCAAGCTATGTTTAACTACCGAATGGTAGTTAGGTTAAAGCCGCCCACTTATGAGCTTATTTTTTATGCAAAAATGAGGGAGTCATTAATGAACAAAAATCCTGAAGCCATTCAGAAAGCAAAAGATGAGCTATACAAAATGACTAAGGATTTTAAAAACAGTGATTTATTAGATGTTATTTATTATACATTGGGTCAGATAGATGAAAATCAAAACAGTGTAGATAATGCCTATGATAACTACCAACTTTCGGTAAAAAACAGCGTTAGTAATAACAAACAAAAAGCAAAATCATATTTAAAACTGGCTGATATAAGTTTTGAAAAAGAAAACTATGTACCCTCATCGCGTTTTTATGATAGCACACTTGCCCTGATTAAAGACGATTATCCGGGTTATAAAGACATTAAAGCTAAGAAAACAAGCTTAGATAGTTTGGTAAAAAACATTGTAATTATTAAAACACAAGATAGTTTACAAATGGTGGCTAATATGGATACCGTTACAAGAGGTAGATTTATTAAAAAAATTATAAAAGATTTAATTAAGCACGAAGAAGATTCGATTGCTAAAAAACAAGCGGCTGCAAGTTCAGGCGGAGGAACACCTTTAAGTCCTAGCCAAGGGTTTACACCACAGGCACCACAAAATAATGCCGGACCCGGCGATTGGTACTTTTATAACACCATGCTTAAAGCACAGGGCTTAAATGATTTTGTTAAACGTTGGGGAACTAACCGTAAAAACGAAGATAACTGGAGACGCAGCAACAAAACATCGTTTACGTTTGACGAAGTAGAAACTGCAAACACCAAAGATTCTACTAAAGGAAAAGATACCGTTGTTTTAAAATCGAACGATAAACACCAGATAGATTATTATTTAAAAAACCTTCCGCTAACAAAAGCCGACCAAGACTCATCAAACAAAAAAATATTAGAAGCCTATTACGCCTTAGGAACCATTTACCGAGAAATGCTTAATAACAGTAAAAAATCGGCACAGTCTTTTGAAACGATGAACGAACGCTTTCCGGGTAATAAATATGAAGCAGCTTCTTACTATCAATTGTACCGGATTTTTATCCAGCAAAAAAACGATCCGAAAGCTACCGCGGCTAAAAACTTTTTGCTAACTAATTATCCAAAAAGTGATTATGCCCGAATTATTAATGACCCTGATTTTGCTAAATCGGTAAATGCTAAACAAAGTGAAGTTGATGCCGAATATGCAGTTGCCTATGCCGATTATGAAAACAAAAACTATAGTGAAGCAATTACTATTTGTACCAATGCCGTAGTAAAATATGGTAAAGGTGCTTTAACGCCAAAATTTGCTTATTTAGGGGCACTTTCAACAGGTTATTTGTACGGGATAGATTCTTTGGAAAAAAGCTTGGCTTCGGTGGTTATAAAATATCCAAAATCGGAGGTGTATGATATGGCAAAAGCTACTTTAGACCTTATTAAAAAGCAAAAGCAAATTTATGTTCCGGTAGACACTATGTCGGAAAAAGATTTACCAAGCACAACATTTAAAGTAGATGATAAAGCTCCTCACTATTTTATAGTGATATTAAATAACGCCAAAGAAGTAGAAGCCATTAAAAACAAACTGTCTGATTTAAATAAAGAATATTTTAGCACCAACAAATACGAAATAATAACCATGCCTAAGGATGAAAAAACAATGATAACAGTGCGCACGTTTACCAATAAAGATGATGCCATGGGCTATTATAATTTTATACTAACTAAACCCGATATATTTACCAATATTGATAAAAGAAACTACTCATTAATTGCCATAACTACTGATAACGTTGGGGCTTTGCTTAAAACGGGAAATTTTGATGAGTATAAAGTTTTTTTTGATGCCAAATATCTAGGAGTAAAACAATAATGAACGCTACTGAAAAAATATACCGAGACATGGGTGCAGAGTTTGTAACACCTGCCGATGAAATAGCTCAAAAACTTAGCGCCATAAAAGCTTTTGTTTTTGATTGGGATGGTGTTTTTAATAACGGAGAAAAAAACGGAGAAAGCTCAAGTTCTTTTAACGAAATAGATTCGATGGGGACTAACTTATTACGTTTTTCGTATTATTTAAAAAACAAGCAATTACCACAAACCGCAGTTATTTCAGGCGAAAAAAACGAATCTGCCTTTTTCTTTGCGCAACGCGAACATTTTAGCGCATCTTATTTTAAAATAGTAAATAAAAAATGGGCACTTGACCATTTATGTAGCATTTATGGTATAAAGCCGCATGAAATATGCTATTTTTTTGATGATGTATTAGATTTAAGCATTGCTAAAGAAGCAGGATTGAGGATTTTAGTAAGCCGCACCGCAACCACCTTATTTACTAACTACGCCAAACAATATAAACTGGTAGATTATATAACAGCAAACCCATCGGGTAATTTTGCTGTACGTGAAGCCTGCGAAATGTTAATGGGTATAGCGGGTTCATTTGATGAGGTTATAAGCCGTAGAATGAACTATGATGATGTGTATCAGCAATATATTATGGCTAGAAACCTACCCCAAACCCATTTTTACACTTATAATAACCGACAAATAATTAACGCTGATATTAAGTTTTAAATTAAAAAGTAACGTACCTTTGTAGCAAATAAACCACCATGTATCCAGAGCCATTAGTAAAACCCATGAAAGAAGAGCTAACCCAAGTTGGCTTTGAAGAATGTTTAACTCCTGAAACAGTTGATAAAGCAATTAGTCAGCCAGGTACAGTGTTAATGGTTGTAAACTCGGTTTGCGGATGTGCTGCAGGTGCTTGTCGCCCGGGTGTAAAAGCCAGTTTAAATAACGAAAAAAAACCTACTAAACTAACTACTGTATTTGCAGGTTTTGATGTAGATGCTGTATCGAGAGCTCGTAAACATTTTGCACCATATCCACCATCATCTCCGGCAATTGCGCTTTTTAAAGATGGTCAGTTAGTTCATTTTGTTGAAAGACATAATATTGAAGGTCACTCGGCAAATGCTATATCTGAACATTTAAAAGCTGTTTACGACGAGTTCTGTTAACCTTTATTGGATTACTACCAATTATTAAATGCCGCGTTAAAAATATCTTCGGTTAGCTGCCTGTTTATTTGATCTAGGGCAGAGCCTTCTATTGATGATAAATTTTGAGCAGCCGGATAGTCAAAGTATCTGGTAAATTCTCTATCTGTAAAGTTTTTTGTTTCATCCAGTTTATTAACGAAGTTTATTTTTATGGTTACTGTTAACCTGTTTAATGCTGCTTGGTCGGGAGTGCTACCTGTTGCCGCCGCAATAGATTGAGGAGCCGTAAAGTAATTAGTTATTCTGCACTCTTCAAAAAGTAAATCGCCACCGTTTTTTAATAAGCCTAAATTTGTTTGAGAAGAAACCGCATCGCGTAATTTTTGAGTAAGTAACTGCGGTTCAACCGGAGCTGTTAAGTTAGCTTGGTTTTGAAACATAGCTACCGAAATTGTTTTAGCACCTAAGGGAATAGTTATACCCTTAAAACCATAATTAACTTTGCATGAGTAAAATGAAATTGTAAGTAAGCAACCTACAATAACTAATACAATGTTTTTACTTTTTAATTTATAACTTATCACTTAAAAATTATTCTTTAATGTTGTATTCGTTTATTTTACGGTACAGCGTACGCTCACTGATACCAAGCTCTTCAGAGGCAAGTTTGCGTTTACCTTTATATTTTTGAAGTGCCTTAGTTATCATTTCTTTTTCTTTATCGGATAGAGAAAGTGTTTCTTCTACTACAATTGGCTCGTTATAATTTTGTGCAGGATTGTTATTTACAAATCCATTTTTATTTGGATGAAGAATAACACCTGTTGCTGCATTTTCAGCATCAGCTTCATTATGTATGCGATTTAAAATTTGCACATCGTCATTAGAAAGATTACTAATGCTGCCCTGATTAAACTGAACGATATCATGAACAACTTTTTTTAAATCGTTCATGTCTTTCTTCATATCAAACAAAACTTTGTACAATAAATCTCTTTCAGAAAAATCAGAATTACCTGAACCGGAGCCTTCAGGCTTTACAAGACTTAAAGAATTACCACCACTTATGTGTGGAAGATAACGTGCTAAAATATCGCCACTTATATCTCTTGTTTTTTCGATAATAGAAATTTGTTCGGCAATGTTTTTTAATTGTCTTACGTTACCTTGCCAATAATAATTAATGAGCAGTTGCTCGGCATCGGGCAATAATTTAATGACGGGCATACGGTATTTTGCAGCAAAATCTGCAGCAAATTTTCTAAACAATATGTATATGTCTTCTTTTCTTTCGCGTAAAGCGGGAAGTAAAATTGGTACGGTGTTTAAACGATAGTATAAATCTTCTCTGAATTTATTTTTTTCGATAGCTTGTTGCAGGTTTACGTTTGTTGCCGCTACAATGCGCACATCAGTTTTTTGCACTTTGCTAGACCCTACACGAATGTATTCTTTAGTTTCTAAAATACGTAACAGCCTAGCTTGTGTTGCCAATGGCAACTCCCCTACTTCATCTAAAAAAATAGTGCCGCCATCTGCCACTTCAAAGTAACCTTTGCGGGCTTCGTGCGCGCCGGTAAACGATCCTTTTTCGTGCCCGAATAATTCGCTATCAATGGTTCCTTCAGGAATAGCACCACAGTTAACCGCAATGTAAGGGCCATGCTTGCGTGTACTAAACTGATGAATAATTTGCGGAAACACTTCTTTACCTGTTCCACTCTCACCAGTAATTAACACACTTAAATCGGTTGGCGCTACTTGTCTTGCAATATCTATAGCTCTATCTAAAGCAGGTGAACTGCCTATAATGCCAAAACGTTGTTTTATATCTTGTAAGTTCATTTAACTTAAAAATTGATTGTTAGCCTTTAGTTAATTACTTTGCCAATCAAAGTAGTTGATGTACAATTATCAACAAACACATTTACGTAGGTTCCTTTTTTACAATTCTCTTTAGGGAAAACTACTACTGCGTTTTGCGAATTTCTGCCCATCATCATTTCATCTGATTTTTTAGAAATGCCTTCTACCAACACTCTGTAAGTTTTACCCACCATGCCTTTAATGCGAATAGCAGAATGAGCGCGCTGAACATCAATAACCTCTGCTAAACGGCGTTTCTTAACTTCCTCCGGTATATCATCGGGATACTTGCGTTCGGCCAAAGTTTTAGGGCGTTCAGAATAAAAGAACATATACGCAAAATCGTATACTACTGATTCCATCAAGGAAATAGTATCCTCATGTTCTTCTTCTGTTTCGCTACAAAAACCTGTAATGACATCGGTTGATATGCCGCACTCAGGAATTATTTTTTTGATTGATTCAATTCTACCTTTGTACCACTCTCTATCATAC
>Ga0207160_1034_pt1 | contig 37265 bp, 30 predicted proteins | sample Alteio_BWMinHeat_21_FD_153510 | JGI IMG/M metagenome (GOLD analysis project Ga0207160, IMG submission 153510) | Enriched cells from forest soil in Barre Woods Harvard Forest LTER site, Petersham, Massachusetts, United States -... | ecosystem: Environmental > Terrestrial > Soil > Temperate forest >... | reverse complement strand
GGCACACAACATCTTACCTAAAGTGCACAAAACAATAAAGGAGTTAAACGATATAGCATTTAAAGGATTTAGCTCAAAAGAAAGAGACGATTTTAGTAAAGCTATTGTTAAGGTTTATCATAATATAGAGCACTTCCCTTCTTCGCACGTTATAGTTTATAAAACAAAAAAGAAAATTAGTAAAAGTATATGAAGGCAAAAACACTTATAACCATTAGCTCAATTGTAGTTGCATTAGTGCTGATAAAGATATTTTTTCTGTCACCCAAACAAGCTAAAGCAGCTGGACCACAAGCGGGTAAGGGCCCCATTGTTACTATAAAAGCAGTTGTTGTAAAAAACGGTAACGTTGAAAATAAATTAGTTTTATCGGGCACTATACTGGCAAACGAAGAAGCTATTTTAAAACCCGAAGTATCTGGTAAAATAATTTCTATGCAAATTAAAGAGGGGGGCGAAGTTGAAAAAGGGCAGTTGTTGGTAAAGCTTGATGATGATGAATTGCGGGCTACTTTGGCAAAACAACAGTCTATCCAAAAAATTAACGAAGAAAAGGAGCGTGATTTAAAAGCTTTACTTGCTATAAAGGGGGTTAGTCAAGAAGAATATGATTTAGCACTATCTGTAGTTCAGCAGGCTAAAGCCGATATTGATTTAACGCAAGCACAAATTGCAAAGACTGAAATACGCGCGCCTTTTAACGGGGTTATAGGTTTAAAAAATGTAAGCGAAGGAAATAATGTAAGTCCATCCGATATTATTGCGTCGGTACAACAACTTAATCCTATTAAAATAGATTTTAGCGTTCCCGAAAAATATACAGCAGTTGTTCATTTAAACGATACGGTACTGATAACTATTCAGGGTACGGGGCGAAAGTATGTTGGCAAAGTTTATGCCATAGACCCTAAAATAGATGCGGCCACACGGTCATTAAAAATACGTGCTATTTGTGAAAATAGTAAGCGCGAAATTTTCCCCGGATCATATGCTCAAGTTACGCTGATTTTAAAATCAGATAAATCAGTCATCATGCCAACTATGGCTGTAATTCCGGATTTGCATGGGCAAAAAACATTTGTTGTGCGGAATGGAAAAGCGGTTTCTGTACTTATTGAAACGGGTGTTCGTAATGATACATCAGTTGAGGTTTTAAAAGGACTTAAGCAAGGTGATACTGTTGCAACCGAAGGCATTATGTCTCTGAAACCAAATGTGCAAGTAAAAATACAAGGAAAGATAAAACAATAATTAGGAAGAATGAATATTTCATCCACAAGTATAAACAGACCCGTTCTTGCCATTGTAATGAGCCTTATCATCCTATTGTTTGGAGTGATAGGTTACAAGTTTCTCGGTGTACGTGAGTTTCCGGCAATTGACCCACCCATTATTACAGTTAGAACTAGTTATACTGGAGCCAGTGCCGAAGTAATTGAATCACAAATAACAGAGCCTCTTGAAAATGTTATTAATGGCATAGATGGTATCCGAACTATTTCATCAACAAGCGCACAAGGGGTTAGTAGTATAACCGTTGAATTTAATTTAGGGGCTAATTTAGAAAGCGCAGCTAATGATGTGCGCGATAAAGTGTCGCAAGCAGTTCGTTTATTACCACAAGACATTGATGCATTACCTACCGTAACAAAAGCAGATGCAAATAGCGACGCTATAGTAAGTATGACCATTCAAAGTAACACCCGTTCTATTTTAGAGGTGGATGATTATGCTGAAAATGTTTTAGTAGAAGGTTTGCAAACTATACCAGGTGTTAGCACCATACAAATATGGGGGCAAAAAAAATATGCTATGCGCTTATGGATGAATCCGGAAAAATTAGCGGCATACGGGTTGACCCCTTTAGATATACAAAAAGCACTTGCCACCGAGAACCTTGAATCTCCATCGGGTAAAGTAACGGGACGCAGCAATGAATTAATTGTACAAACCGAAGGTCGTTTAAATAATGTAACTGACTTTGAAAATTTAATTTTAAAAACAAATAGCACACAAATAGTTCGCTTTAAAGACATTGGTCGTGTGGAATTAGGCCCCGAAAGCTATGAAACAGGGTTAAAAATTGGTGGCGTAAGCATGATTGGTTTAGGCATTGTGCCGCAACCGGGTGCCAACTATATTGATATTGCCGACGAGTTTTACAAGCGGATGGAAAAAATTAAAAGAGAAACACCTAAAGATTATAAAATTGACATTGCATTAGATAACACCAAGTTTGTACGCAAAGCACTTTCAGAAGTAGAAGAAACTTTAATCATTGCTATTATTTTGGTAGTACTAATTATCTATTTATTTTTCCGCGATTGGGTTATAGCTTTTCGACCGCTTATTGATTTACCTGTTTCGTTAATCGGAGCTTTCTTTATTATGTACATTATGGGCTATTCTATTAATGTGCTAACACTTTTAGCAATTGTATTGGCTACAGGTTTGGTGGTGGATGACGGTATAGTTGTAACCGAAAACATATACAAAAAAATTGAAGATGGCATGGATCCCGAAGAAGCTGCACACAAAGGATCTAAAGAAATTTTCTTTGCCGTTGTATCTACTTCAATAACATTGGTTGCGGTGTTTTTACCGGTAATATTTTTGCAAGGTTTTGTGGGACAATTATTCAGAGAGTTTGGTGTGGTTATAGCGGGTGCGGTACTTATATCTGCTTTTGTATCACTAACACTTACACCAATGCTTAACGCAAAACTGGTAAGTAAAACACATAAAAAAAGTAAATTTTATGAAATGACCGAGCCTTTCTTTCAGAGAATGGAAGATGGGTATTTTCAAGCGGTAGGAAATTTTTTAAACAGGCGCAAAATAGCAGGATTCATAATAGCAGCATCTATTGGTTTGATTGTTCTTATTATGAGGGTTATTCCATCTGAGTTAGCTCCGCTCGATGATAGAAGTTGGTTACGCATTACTACCACTGCACCTGAAGGAACGTCATTTGAATACATGGATAAGTTTATGGATAAACTTGCAAAAACGTTAGAAGATAGTATTAAGGATCAGCGTATGGTTTTATCTGTTACCTCGCCCGGGTTTGTTGGTGCGGGTTCGGTTAACTCAGGTTCTATACGCTTAATGATGAAAGATACCGCAAGTCAACGTACAAGGTCGCAACAAGAGTGGGCAGATTATGCAAGTAAAATAACCAAAAACATGCCCGAAGGAAAAGTATTTGTATCACAAGAGCAAACTATTTCGGCTAGCGGTGGTCCGCGAGGGGGGCTTCCTGTGCAGTTTTTGTTTTCTTCTAATAAAATAAGAACAGAAAAGTTTTTTTCAATTTTTAAATGCTCTGTTTTAAGTGTAAGTGCGCCAAAGTATGGTTTGGTAACCATAGAACAAAGCTTACCCAGCGGCATGTTTTTGTATAGTTTTTTTTCGTCTTTGCTCATCTTAAACAGAGCACAAACTTAGCCAATAAAATAAATAGTTAGCAATGCTAACTATTTTATATGTGTTAAATAATTATAACTTATTTGATGCTTGAATTAAGTTGTTTGCCTAAAAAAGCCCCCATGCTAAAACAAGCCTGCAATAAATAGCCCCCGGTGGGAGCGTCCCAGTTTAACATTTCGCCAATCGTATAGTGATGGGGTAGTTTTTTTAATTGAAAGCAATCATCAACCTCTTGTAACGAAATACCGCCTACCGTAGAAATAGCTTCGTCTATGGGTGCTATGGAGTTTATTTGCAATCGTAGTTTTTTTATTCTTTCAGCAAGAATATTTGTATCAAGAAATTCTTCTTTATCTATAATACTTTTTAATAAAGTAACTTGTATTGAGCTTAGGTTTAGTTCTTCTTTTAAAGTTGTAGTGAGTGTTTTATCTTTTTTGAGAATAAGTTTGTTTTTAATTACATCAACCGATAAACTTGGCTTTAAATCAAGAAAAATAGTTGCCGTTTTGTTTTTATTTAATTGTTCTCGTATCTGTGGGCTTAATCCATATATTGCCCCCCCTTCTATACCAAATTTAGTTATAACAACCTCTCCCTTTCTTTCTGTGTCGTTACAAGTAATCGAAATGTTTTTTAAGCTTTTGCCTTCGGCTTGTTTTAAGAGTTTATCTTCCCATTTAATTTGATACGCACAATTAGATGCCTGAAAAGGAATTATTTCAACACCCTTATCTGCAAATAATTTTTTCCAACTTCCATCAGATCCTGTTTTAGCCCAACTTGCTCCGCCTAAGGCAAAAACTACAATCTCAGCCTTTACAAAAAATTCTTCTGCGTTGTGCTCTATAATAAGTTCTTTTTTGTTGTTCCAACCATTCCATTTGTGCTTGGTTTTTAATTGAACATTTTTGTTCTTTAATTCATTTAATATTGCACTCAAAACACCAATTGGCTTTATTCCTTTTATAGGGAAAATTCTTTTGCTTGTACCCGTGTATGTTTCAATCTCTATTTGTTTTAACCAACTACACAAATCTTCATTTGTAAACGAGCGAAGACTTTTTTCTAAAAATGATTGTGGGGTATAACGTGTTATAAATTGTTCTATGTTTTCTGAATGGGTTAAATTAAAACCGCCATCACCTGCCACTAAAAATTTACGGGCAGGGGCATAATTTTTTTCATAAACAGTTACATCAAAAATATTTTCATTTAATGTAGCGGCCAACATTAATGCGGCTGGACCGCTGCCAATTATAGCTACCGATTTTTTAATTGTTTGCACCGATTAAAAAAAATCTCTTAATCCTTTAAAGTAAATAGTATTCCAGCCATCAACAATATCTCTGTATGCCTCATCAGGTATATTGCTGTGGTGTAATTCTACCGAGGTGCCTTCTTTGTGATTGTGCAATTTTAATGTAACGATAGATGGAGTTTCTTCATCCTCGCCAAAATACCATTGTTGTACTATTTTTTTATTCTTGATAAACTCTAAATTTTTACCCACTATACTATCACCCATTATAGAAAACTCGCTGCCTTCTTCTGTGCTCATTATTGCGTCTTCTTCACCCGTCCACAAACCAATAGTAAACGGGTTTGTTAACGCAATATAAACCTCATCAACCGGGCCGGTTATGATATAATAATTTTTGTATTCTTTCATTTTATAATTTGCAGGTAAGTAATCAAATGTAATTTATTTTTTCTTTAAGGGTTTTAGCAAATCATCTAAACCATTCATTTTAATTTCTAGCATGGTTTGTAAAAGTACACCCAACCTACCTTCGGGAAAACCCTTTCGGTTAAACCACTCTAAATACGATACAGGCAAATCGCACAAAAGCATTCCTTTAAATTTACCAAAAGGCATTTTCATCTCCACTAATTGTAAGAGCAATTTTGGGTCGGGTAACATTGTTTTTGAAAAATATCGACCCTAAATAAGTGATTTTTTGTTGGTTAAGTCGTTTTTTAACAAAAATCTTCAGAATTCGAACAGAAAAAAGTTTTATTATTGTTTTGCTGAAAAAAGTTTACAATAAGATAATCTTGAACTAGGCGCATATTAAAGTATAACAAGATATTTTTGCTTAAAACTGAAGTGAACACCCTAAGGGAATTCTATCCTTAACCACTTTCATAAAAACATTGTGCACACAGTTTTGAAAATGAAAATGGGTTTACATAAAAAAAACACTTTTACGACTTACCCCCTTTCCGGTTTATTTGCATGGCTGTTTTTGTTTTTGTTTGTTGCCATCCATCCAACAGCAAAAGCTCAACCCTGTATTAGTGCTTTTCCTCATGTAGAAGATTTTGAAGGTGCACCTGTTTGGACTGCTATTACAGCACCAACTAGTTCTGTGGCAGGAACCTGTGATTGGACGTGGGGATTACCAAACCACACATATGTTATACAAAGCGCAGGTAGTGGAACTAAATGTTGGTGTGCAGGAGGGTTAACCGGTTCTTTTTATAAATTTAATCAGGAATCATATATACTAAGCCCGTGTTATAATTTTACCAATCTTCAATATCCACATATTCAATTCAAATTGTTTTATGATCTTGAATATAAATTTGATGGGGGAAATCTTCAATCATCAATAGACAATGGAACTACTTGGCAGGATGTGGGAGCACTTAATGATCCAGCTGATTGTAACACAGCTTATTGGTATAACTATGGTAATATTAAATTTCTTAATCTGCCTACGGGTTTCGTAGCCTCTAAAACAGGCTGGTGTGGTAATACGCAAGCGGGTGGTGCCGGGTGGGACCCTACTAGCCCCGGAACTAATTGTGTGGGTGGTAATGGATTAGGCCATTGGGTTACCGCACAACATTGTTTAACAGGTTTAGCGGGACAACCTAATGTGCTGTTTAGATTTACACTTGGGGCAGGTTATACTTGTAATGATTTTGATGGTTTGGCAATTGATTCCGTTGCTATTGGAAATGGTATAATTAACACCACCACAATAACAACTACTTGCGGTGGCGGAAATACAATAAATTTTAACTCCGGAGCAAAAGCCTGTCCTACTAATACATGGGCTTGGAATTTTGGAGATGCGGCATCCGGTGCAACTAATACATCGGCGGCTGAAAACCCATCTCATACATTTAGTGGGCCAGGAACCTATACTGTTACTGTTATTGCATCGGGTGGGGCGTGTAATCCTCCTGATACCGCTACTAAAGTGGTACATGTTATGGGTGTTTCTATTACCTCCTTTTCTAATGCCGCTTGTAATACACAGGGGTCTGCTACTGCTTTAGCAACAGGAGGAACAGCACCTACTTATTCTTGGTCTAATGGAGCTAACACGGCAACAGCAACCGGTTTAAATGCCGGAACCTATACGGTTTCTGTAACTGACCCTGATGCTTGTCCAACGCAAACAACCGTAACCATAACACAACCAAACCCTATTGTTATAACCTTATCAAGCACAGCTGCAAGCTGTAACTCTAACAACGGAACAGCTACAGCAACTTCGGTTACCGGGGGTACCGGTGCGGGAACATATACTTATTCGTGGACACCAAGTGGCGGAACCGGTACAACAGCATCCAATTTAGCGGCAGGCTTATATACATTAACAGTTACAGACGGAAACTCTTGTACCGGCACACAAACAGTACAAGTGGCTAATAGTTCAGGGCCGCAAGTTACAGTAACATCAACTAGCGTAACTTGTAATGGAGGAAATAATGGTAGTGGTACAGCCAATGTTGTGGGTGGTGCCACTCCAATTACTTATTCGTGGTCCCCAATTGGTGGTACAGGTGCTACGGCAAATAATTTACCACAAGGCACATATACAATTGTTGTAACAGATGCAAGCCCTTGTGCAGTTACTAATGTAATTACTATTGCTCAACCAAGTGCTATAACTACCGTAACATCTAGTACGGCCGCTACTTGCGGAAATTCAAATGGGTCTGCAAGCATCGTTGTTTCAGGTGGTGTATCACCATATACATATACTTGGAGTCCAATAGGTGGTAACACGGCAAACGCTACTGGTTTGGGTTTAGGAACTTATACGATTAATGGTGTAGATGCAAATGCTTGTACCTACTCTGCACAGGTTACAGTATCTCAACAATCAGCTGTAGTTGTAACTGTAACAAGTACCCCTGCAAGTTGCGGAAATAATAACGGAACAACTACTGCTGCTGCTACAGGCGGGTTTCCAGCACAAACAGGATATACTTACTCGTGGACACCCGGCGGGGCAACAACCGCTACTATACCTAATTGTGCCCCAGGAGTTTATATTGTTTCGGTAGCAGATTCTTTGGGTTGTTTTACTACCAATACAGTAACTGTTGGTAATCTTCCTTCGCCCGTTTTAAGCATAACATCAACAGATGTTTCTTGTAATGGCTTGTCTGATGGAAGCGCTACAGTTAGTATAAATGCAGGAACTGGCACAGGACCATTTACTTATACCTGGTCAACTGGCGGTGGAATTGATTCAATAATAAATAACTTATCGCAAGGAAGTTATACGGTTAATGTTACTGATATTGTTACATGCACAGCAACAATTGCAGTAACAATAAATCAACCCACGCCACTAACCGTTACTGCTACCGGAACACCAGCTACTTGTGGAAATGCCAACGGAAGCACAAATTGTACTGCCGGAGGAGGAACTCCAAACTATACATATACTTGGACTCCAACAGGGGGGAATAATACAACGGCAAATAATCTTACAGGAAACATTATATATACTATTACTGTAAATGACAGTCACAATTGTTCTCAAACAGCAACGTATTCTGTTTCCGGAACACCTGCATTAACATTGTCTATTCCTACAACTACAAATGTTACTTGTAATGGAGGAAGCGATGGCATAATTTCAGTAACTCCCGGTGGGGGCACGGGCGCTATATCATATACTTGGATGCCAAGCGGCGGAGCTAATGCAACAGCCGGTAATTTATCGGCAAATGTGGGAGGAACCACCTATACCATATTAGCAGTTGATGCGGTAGGTTGTCCTGCTGTAGCGGTTGCAACAATAATAGAGCCACCGCCCATTACTATTACTGCGTCGGGACAAGCTATTTGTAATGGACAAACAGCGGTTATTTCTGCGTTGGCCATAGGTGGAAACGCAGGTGTATATACATATACTTGGACACCCGGAGGAAACAATGGTACTAATATAAATGTTAGTCCTCCGTCCGGAATCAATATTTATACTGTATCTGTGCAAGATTCTAAAGGTTGTCCGGGTCCTTCTGATACGGCAATAGTAAATGTGTTGGCTCCATTAAATATTACAGTGAGTACAAACGATACGGTTTGTCCTGGGCAACCGGCTCAATTAGTTGCGTTAACTGAAACCGGAGGATTAGGTGCTAATTATTACAGCGTAACTTGGCTTCCTTCGGGCGATATGGGAGATACACTAACAGTAACTCCGACGGTTCAAAACACCACCACCACCTATACGGCTGTATTATCAGACGGCTGTACGGTTACTACCGCAACAACTACAGGAATTGTTGTTACCCGCCCCATTCCTGTGATAACATATAGCGCTACTCCTTTAGCTGGTTGTGCTCCACTAACAGCAAGTTTCTCTCCGGTTGGTGTAAATAATATTGTTGCCAATAGTTGGTCTTGGAATTTTGGTGATGGGTATACCAGTTCAGCACCAAACGGCACTACACATACATATACTGCCTCTGGTATATATCACCCTACTTTGCATGGGGTCTCTACAAATGGGTGCCGTGATTCTTCTGGGTTTGTTGATACAATAAATGTGTATTCGCAACCACACGCAGATTTTACCGCATCGACATTTGAAACAGATGTTTATGATAACACCATTAATTTTACAAATTTATCTACCGGTGTAATTACTACTAATACGTGGGATTTTATTGGTCAAAACTATAGTACAAATACACAAAACGCTTCATATACGTTTTATCCTGAGGGGACTTATTCGGTAACTTTAGTCGTTGTAAACATTCAGGGTTGCATAGATTCTATTACGAAAGAAATAATTATAGATCCTGTTTTTACTTTCTACGCACCTAATTGTGTAACACCAAATGGCGATGGTAAAAACGAACATTTTTTACCCGAAGGGACCGGTTGGGATGATGGCCGTTATAATTTATGGATATTTGATAGGTGGGGTGTTATGTTTCACCATACAACAGACCCATATCAAGGATGGGATGGCACTAAAAATGATCATATAGTACAAGAAGATACCTATGTTTGGAAAGTAGATTTATATGATGTTTTTGGTAAGCCTCATCAATATAAAGGCATTGTATCGGTAGTACGATAATTACTTCCTCTTTTTTATATCGACTATCTCAGCAAGTTTTCCCGCCATACAAGTTGACATCGGTTGCTTTTTTGCTACCGAATATTTAACCCAAATTTTTTCTTTATCATTTTTAAACTCATTTGCCAGTTTATCAGGGGCTATTTTTGTTTTATCCGCAAGCTCAATTAAATAACCACATCCCTCCACTTTATAATGAATAACCTCGGCTTTAACATAGCCTTCTTTTTCATAATTTATTTTTTGCTTTTTTTCTTGTGCGTTTACTTTAAAAGTAAATAACGAAAAGGTGACTGTAAACAGGGTTATGATGCGAAACATAATTTGATATATTTGTTATGTACCAAAAATACAAAATTGAGTTCACTTAGTAATTCTAAAATAATTGCCCTGCTTGCCGGGCCGCTTACCTGTATTTTATTTGTGTTTTTTATTTCACTAGATGATAAAAACCCACATATATCCTATATGGCGGGCATCACATTGTGGATGTCTATTTGGTGGTTTACCGAGGCTGTGCATTTGGCGGTTACTGCATTAATCCCCTTTTTGTTTATTCCCTTATTAGGAATTGGCGAAGCAAAAATTGTAGCGCAACAATATTCTGATAGCATTATCTTTTTATTTCTAGGCGGATTTATGATTGCTTTTGCTATCGAAAAATACGATTTGCACAGGCGTGTTGCTTTAAAAATACTATCCATAGTAGGGCATAACCCAAAGAGTGTTTTGTTTGGTATCATGCTTTCTACTTATTTAATTTCTAATTGGATTTCTAACACAGCAACCACCATGATGTTATTTGGTGCTGTGTTGGCTTTGATAACCGAAATGGAAAAACACATTTCCAAAAATCAGCAAAAATTTGCGGCCGCCATGTTGCTTGCCCTTGCCTACAGCGCCACCATTGGCGGAATGGCAACACCCGTGGGAACACCGCCAAATATGTTTTTCTTTAAAGAATATTTAAAGAACTTTCCCGATTTACATGATTTAAATTTTTTAAAATGGGCTGCTATCGGATACCCTTTATCGTTTGTTTTTTTAATGGCAACCTATTTTGTACTTAGCAAATACTTTTTAAAAGAAGTAAGCTGTAAAGATTTAGAAAAAAACTTTTTCCAAAAAGCTTATCAATCATTAGGGAAAATTAGCTACGAGCAAAAAGTAATTTTTACCGTGTTCGGCGCTTGCGTTTTACTTTGGTTTAGTAGAGAAGATTTGATTTTCGATTCTTTTACCTTTAAAGGCTGGAAAAATATTTTTCCTAATACCAAAGCATTGGACGATGGAAGTGTAGCTATAGCGGCTGCTTTGCTTTTGTTTTTAATTCCATCTAAAATAAACAGAGGCGAAGCTTTGCTTGTTTGGGAAGATGCAAAAAAAATTCGCTATGATATTATTTTACTTTTTGGAAGTGGTTTTGCTTTGGCCTATGGTTTTGAGCAATCGGGTTTAAGCGATTGGTTGGCCTTTAGATTAGTGTTTATGAAAAATATACCTACTGTGTTATTAATTGGTGGCATTTGTGTAATTGTAACTATTATAAGCGAATTTGCCAGTAACATTGCCAGTATACAGCTTTGCATTCCTATTATGATTTCATTGCAAAAAGAAATCCATGTGCATCCGCTTTTATTAATGATGCCAGCTACTTTTGCAGCATCCCTAGGTTTTATGCTCCCTGTAGCCACAGCAGCAAACACCATTGTATTTGGTACAAATAAAATAGTTATACGGGATATGCTTAAGGTTGGCTTACTATTAGATGTAATCGGTATTTTAATTATCACCCTGTTTACTTATTTTTATTTAAGATAAAAAGCCCCACATTTCTGTAAGGCTTTGTTTTATTATCTAACTGCTATGGGTAAATCTTTCGGGGCTTTTATGGTATAAGCAAAGTTTATATGCTTAGTATCTTTTGCTTTAATGGTTTGTCGCCAGGTTAAAATTCCGGTCGATTCTTCATAGCTTGCATTGGCAATATTATCTTTTGTTATAACAACATCTTTTCCGTGTGTAATGGGTAACTGATCTTTAACTTCTATTTCTATGTTTTTTGTGTTGCCGTTTTTCATCGTTATTTCATAAGCAAACGAGTAAACCTTGTCGTCGTTTAATAATTTCTCTTTGCTTTTGTCTTTTTGTTTTACGCGTTTTACAACCACGTTATCGTCTTTGCCCAAGGTTAAATTCAGGGTATCATTTGTGGTAGCCGGGTTTATATAGGTTTGTCCAACATAGGTTCCTGCATAAAAAATACTCGCTTTGCCGGGTAATAAATTCAGGTCCTCCCAACCTGTTACACAAGCTAATAAATAAGCTGTAACATCTACTTTAGGGACGGTTTTATAAATGTATTTGGTATCTAAATCTTTTTGTAAAACCGACACGGTGTGTTTTTTGTTATCCGACGCAATAGTATAGGGTAATTTAATTTCAAACGTTGCTTGTACTTGTTGGTCGTTTGTGGTAACATACTCGTAAGCTTCTTTTGCCTGTTCCTGTTCTTCTCTATATTCATCATTTTTAGTCGTTGTTGATGCCCCGCTTGCAAAAGCTTGTGATGGAGCGGCTAAATATGATTTCTTTGATTTATCATAATCATATTGATGAACTGGTTTTATAACATCCAAATACCAACTATATAATTCTGGCGCACTTAAATTACATTGTGGTGTCCCGGTAGAAAGAATCAATTTTACATTACTCCAATCTGTATTTGTGTGTTGGTATATAACACCTTTGTAGGTTAGTTTTACTTGCGATTCAACGCCTTCGGTGCGTAAATCATACGTGGGTTCCCAGCCTGCAGTGTTCACAAAATAATTTACGTTGATGCTTACTTGTGTAGTTATATCTGAAATTACGCTTACCGTAATTTGATGGTTTGTTTTATAAATAGAAGAAATATCTTGCTCTCCTAAATCGGCATTTACGCCATTTAACCTGTTTTGCAGGTTTTGTTTTATAAGTACAAGTTGATCGCCTTCTTTTTTAAGTAAATGCAAGTCGTTATAAATAGCTGTTAGCTTTTCCTGCAAATAATTTAAGCCGTCTTTTAAAAAAGATAAAGAGTCTTTTTTTGCTTCGCCTTTAAATAGGCGATAGTTAAGCAACACTCCCTTTTCCGTATTTAAAATCTCTTTATGATAATTAATTTCTTCTGTTTTATAATCAATCAAGGCTAAAGAATCTTTTATTTGTTTTATCAGTTTTACATATTTAAAATCGGCTGTATTTTTCAATTTATCCAAATCGGGCATTTTATCAATGTACTCGCTTTCGGTAATAATAAAACTGCCGTTACCCCCAACCTGTATACTGTTGGCGCTTATTCCTTCTTCAAGCCAATCAAACGTTATTTTGTTTTCTCCGGCAACCAAAGTGGTTTGTGTTTGCCTGAATATTTGCGCTCCGTTTTTATATACAATAACTTTTTCGGGTTTTGTTTTAACGGTTTTTTCGGTTTCGCTGGCTCTTGCGTTTAAGAACAAACAAACCATGGCAGATAAAATTAATTGCGTTTTCATAGGGCGTTATTTTTAATTGTTTCTATTGAGATGCACACATAAAGCTAATTCCATAAATAATTTTTACTTTTAATGAAATATTTTGGAAGCCTTAACCCATAGCCAATTAACCGACACCGAATTGCTTGATAAATATAGGCAAACGGGTAATAAGGTTTTTGTGGGGGTTTTATATAAGCGTTACTCGCATTTGGTGTTTGGTTTGTGTATGAAGTACTTTAAAGACCAAGATCAGGCCTACGATACTAGTGTTAACATTTTTACCAAATTATTCGACGATCTTAAAAAACACAAGGTTGAGTATTTTAAAAGCTGGCTTTTTACTTATAGTAAGAATTTTTGTTTGATGCAGCTTCGTTCGGCACAAAGCAACTTAAAGCGTGCGCTTGAATATGAGAAAGATTTTAAGGTTTTTATGGAAAACACTGAAGAAACGCATCTACAAGCTAATAAGCGTGAGCAGGAATATGCTTTGCTTGAAAAGGCTTTGGCAGATTTAGATGAGGGGCAGCGTATTTGCATTGAGCTTTTTTACTTAAAAGATAAAAGCTACACGCAAATAGTTGAGCTGACAAATTATGATTTAAACAAGGTGAAGAGTTATATACAAAATGGAAAAAGAAATTTAAAATTACGGTTGGAAGAAAACCATGCAAAAGGACAAGCATAACATATACAGCAAAGAAGAGCTCCTTAAACTTATTAAGGAAGGAAAAAACGTGTCCGCTGATATGGATGAGTTTGAACGCGAGGCTTTAGAGGGTTTGAAATTATTAGATAAACCAGATGTGTTATTAAATGATTTAGATGCCGAAATTGATTCTATTGTTGTAAAGGATAAGAGAAAAAAAACAATTTATTATTTTAGCGCAGCAGCATCTTTGGTTTTAATAATTGGTTCTGTTTTGTTTTTTAAAAACAAGGTTGCCCCTGATATTACAAAAAACGAAAAGCCAATCGCTTCCGCAGAGAATTTAAAAAAACCCGAAGAATCTACCTTATCAAATACAACACCTATAACACAATCCGAGACACAAACCACTTACGAAGCAAAAGAGCCCGAGGCTTTAGATAAAAAGAAACCTTCCGATAAAAAAGATGTAGCTATACTTAACTTTCAAACGGGGCCACCGCCAGGTAGTATAGAAAATACTTTGTTAGAGAGTAACGGAAAAGAGCAAGCTGCAAAACAAATGGCAAAAGACGCTTATAATGAAGCAGATACAAAGCTTGTTGTTGCAGAAAAAGCAAATCACTATGAAGAAAGCAAGGCGGCCGCATCACCGGTTAGTCAAGAACAGCAACAGGGTGTAGCAACAACCGAAACAACCAGCAATAACAATAGTGTGTTAAGTGACCGTGAAAAGGATAATGATAAGTCAAAAGAAAAATCCATCGTCGCTACCGGTAACACAGCTCCCGCTCAACAGTCTGCGCAAGCGACTTTTTCTAGTACCCAAGGAGCTAAAGCAACCGAAAATTCTTCTTATCAATCCAAAAACGACGAAAGGGTTGCGGTACAAAAAAATAAAACTGCCGGATTATATCAGGCAAATAGTCCGGATAAAAAATCAACAGCTAAAAGTTATGGGGAGTCCGCTTTCATTGATGGAGATGCCGCGTTTGCGACTTATGCAAAACAACACTTAAAAATATCCTCTCCCACTAATTCAGGAATAATTGAGGTTGAATTTTTAATTACTAAAACCGGAAAAGCAGAGAAGATTAAAATTTTAAAACCAATAGAGGGTTGCGACGTCTGCTCGCAAGATGTTATTGATTTAATTAAATCTGTCAAAAAATGGGCTCCTGCCACTATAGATGGCGATAATAGTGATGCGTTCAAAAAAATAAGCATTCAATACAATTAACAAAGCTTTGTAGATAAATGCTTTTTGTTTGTCTCAAACAAACACCCACATACTATATTTTTGACTATGCGCTTTTTGCGGTTACAATTCTTTTGTCTTATTCTTTTAATTTTTATGGCTTCTTGTAAGTCCAAAAAAGCCGCTACCACAAATTACCCTAAAAACCAAAATACAGAAGTAGCTGAAAAGCATGCTGATGAAGTGGCTACAAAGATTTCTGCGGAAGAAATAAAAACAGAAACAAAAAACATATCGGATAAAACCTTAGTAAATTTTATTAGCGAATGGTACGGTACGGTTTACAAATATGGTGGCGCAGATAAACACGGAATAGATTGCTCGCATTTTGCTGCAAAACTATATGCAGATGTGTATAAAAAAACCATCACAGGCTCCGCAAATTCTATCGAACAAGAAACCATTTACGTAAAAGCAACCGATATACAAGAGGGTGATTTGGTGTTTTTTAAAATAAACGGCGATAAAGTTTCGCACGTTGGGGTTTATGTTGGCGATAATAAGTTTGTTCATGCCTCTACCAAACGAGGTGTAATTATTAGCGATTTAAACGAATCTTATTACAAAAAATATTTTTATAGAATAGGAAAACTAAAATGATACAACAACTCATAAACCCAACTTTAAACATCTCTCAACGATTGCGAATTGTTAAAACAATTTTAGCTCTATCACTTATAACAAGTGTTTGCTTTACTTTAAATTGGTGGCTTCCGGCGGGTTATTATCCCAAAATGGCATTATATGATTTTTCTTTTAATCAAAAAGTAGATTATGTTTTACTTAGTGTTTTATCCATCTCTTTAATCGGCGTACTTTTATACCGTTCGCCAAAGTTTTTTATTTTTCTTTCTACACTTTGTTTTTTATTTGCTGTGTTTACAGATACTGCAAAAGGGCAGTATTGGTTGTTTTTTTATATCGGTATTTTTCTTCTTTTGTGCGGGCATAACTGGCGCATAGATAATCCACGCAGATATAGTTCCGTTTTTACGGCTATTAAACTTTTAATTTGCCTAATCTATGTTTTATCTGCCATTCAGTTTTTGCAAACAAGTGTTAATGGAAATGTTTGGTTACAATTCATCGCGCCCTTGGAAAAAATTTGCACCCCAGAACAACACAAATATATTTTAGGGATACGATATGTGGTTCCGTTTATAGAATTGTTTGTGGTGGTGGGTCTTTTCGTTAATCGTATAAAAATGGCAGCAATTGTTATTGGCGTTTGCTTACACTTATTCTCTTTTTGTTTGCTGTTAGCCGAAACACCCTATGCAAATGCCGGGGTTTTAATTTGGAATGTTTGCATGATTTTTTTACTTTACTTTTTATTTGCAGGCAAAACTGCTGAACAAAAAATATATGCAATTTCCTTTAATTTATATAGTGCACTTATATTATTATTAATTGTTTTTGGTGGATTAGTAAAACAAGATTTGTTTCCTGAAAACAAAATTGATTTAATGCAAAGCAACACCTGTGAGCAATTTATTTACATTAAACAAAATGAAAAAAACAGACTCCCGTTATATATCCAATATTTTACCACAAACAATACAGACAATATTTATACCCAACTTTCCGTTACTAAGTGGTGTGCCAACGAAACTAAAGCGCAACCTGTTTTAAATAACAAACAATTACTAAATGTGTGTAATGCTTTAAAGGCTTATTGTGGAGCAAATGCAGATATAGTCCTTTCCATTCAAGAGCAAAAAAACAATGAAATAGCCGCCAACATTTACCCTTAATGAAAAAGCCAATCCATTATTTTATTTGTGGTTTACTTTTGGTAAGCATTGTTTTGTCTTCTATTGCTTGCAGGGCACGTAAACCCAAAGACTGCAGGGGCAGAAGGAAAACAGTAAAAACCGAAATGGGTGGTTGGTTATAAACTTAAATATAGAAAATGACAAACAACGATATACTTAAAAAGCTTCGCGTGGCGCTTAAGCTAAGAGATGATGATGTAATTAAAATTCTTAAACTGGCTGATTTTAACATGACAAAAAGCGAGTTAAACGCATTGTATCAAAAAGAAGATCACCCTAATTATAAAGAGTGTGGCGACCAGGTGTTGCGCAATTTTTTAAACGGTTTAATTATTCACATGCGCGGACCAAGCAATAAGGAAAGAGAGCCTGAAGAATAATTATATAATTAATTGTTCTCTTGGTTTTTGTACTTTAGTTGCCCATATAAGCATATTTATTATACGTGAGTAGAAATTTTGGATTAGATATAATGAGGGCTTTTTCTATTTGGCTCGTTATCCTGCAGCATGGTGGTATAGGTATTCCGGGGCTTGTTCAATTAAAAATTGGGGGGATTGGGGTTGAAATATTTTTTGTGTTAAGCGGGTTTTTAATTGGTGGCATTATTTTTCGTGATATTGATAAAGGAAATTCTTTCGCACAAACATTAAAGTCTTTTTGGATTAGAAGGTGGTTTAGAATATTGCCGTTATATTATGCCGTGCTTTTATTTACGTTTATTTTTATCAACCATTCCATTGGCTGGAATATTTTATATTATGTTTTTTTTCTTCAAAACAACTTTTATGGTATATCCTTTTGTAACGTTTCGTGGAGTTTGGTTATTGAAGAGTGGTTTTATTTATTTACCCCTGTATTTCTTTTATTAGCAACGCGGGTTTTAAAAACAGATAAAAAAGTTTTCATGTCAATGATTCTTTTTATTGTTTTTGTAAATATTATAAGGCTTATATATGTAGTTCATGGTAATGTGCCTTATTCAGGGGTTAATAGTAATTTCCCCTTTAGGTTTGATTCGCTATTTATTGGTGTTATTTTATCTTTTGTAAATCACAAAAAATGGAAAGTGTTTGAGGTAATGTGTTCTAAAAAATATTTTGCATTAGGTTTTGTTTTATTTATAACATACCTGTTTTGTTTTTGGAGTTTATCTTACCCTGTTAATTCTATCGATAGTAATTTATTTATCAGAACTCTTGGTTTCTTTATTTTACCATTTACCATATCTCTTATGGTGCCATTTATGTCAACCATAAAAATTAATCCCGATAAAAATTTGCTATTAAAGGGTGTTTTCTGGTTTATAAGTACAACAAGTATTTTAACCTACAGTATATACTTAACACACTCCTTTGTTTACGATTTAAAAATAAATCTTCCGGCATCAATTGCGATGACCTACTTAATTTCTTGGCTTATCTATACTTTTTTCGAAAAACCTATTTTAAATTATAGGAATAAAATAACCGGTTATAAATATATATAATCCTAAATCCTAACGGCAAGCCCCCCTTGTAATATAGATCTGGCTATACCACCTTCTATATAAATTCCAACTCTTTTAGTAATGTAAAATCTTCCTCCAATGGTTAGTTCAAACCCTATAGAATTACCATTAAATTTAGGTAGGCTTTTGGTCACAATTATATTGGTAATAGATTGTATTTCGTATCCCAACCCTGCACCAATATAAAAATCAAGCCTTTTCTTTATAAAATGAAAATGCTTGTTTAATCTAATGTCTCCAACCAAAGTGTGCGTTTTGTATACACTTGTATAAGTTGTACTTGAGGGGGTTGTTTGTTGCGCTTCATAATCGTCGTAACTCACATTTATTCCAATACCAAGATGATGAAAAAACCTGTATTCCACTTTAGCATAAAGTGGGTTTGTTTGCGGCACAACTTTATCATTGCCATTAAACTTATAGCCGTTATTAATAAAGTTATTTATATAAATTATAGCGGGGTCGCCAATTCCTACAGAGATAATAAGTTTTCTTTTAAGAGCGGTGCTGTCTTCTTTATTGTTCCCGGCAGCTACTTTATTTGAAAACAGAATTATTGCTATAAAAATAATAGTACAGAGCGAATTTATTACTTTATTAATGCTCATGTGTTTTAGGTAATAGGTCTACCCATTAAAATCTATAACTAAGATATAAACTTAATTTGCTTTCACAAAAAACACTACTGTACTTTCGCAAAACCACCTTTAGCATACTCGCCACTGGTTAGTTTATCTTTAATAGCGCTAAAGGCTTCTATAGTATACTTTACATCTTCTAATGTATGTATAGCAGTTGGTATAAGACGTAAAATAATTTGCCCTTTTGGTATAACGGGATATACTACTATAGAGCAGAAAATGTTGTATTTCTCACGCAACTCAAATGTCATATTAGTGGCTTCATCTACCGTACCATTTAAATATACGGGTGTTACTGGTGTGTTTGTTTTACCAATGTTAAATCCTGCATCTTTTAAACCTTTTTGTAAAGCATTTGTTATTTCCCATAATTTAAGGCGGAACTCAGGGTGTTTACGTATAAGTTCCAGGCGTTTTAAAAGCCCCTCTACTAAAGCAATAGGTAATGCTTTGGCAAATATTTGCGAACGCATGTTGTAACGTAAATATGTAACTACAGCTTCATCAGCCGAAATAAACCCACCTATTAAAGCAAAGCTTTTAGCAAATGTGCCAAAGTATATATCTATTCCGTCTTGGCAACCCTGCTCCTCACCTGTTCCTGCTCCTGTTTTTCCCATAGTGCCCACACCGTGTGCGTCATCTACAAATAGGCGGAATATATATTTCTTTTTTAACTCAATAATTTCTTTCAATTTACCTTGGTCACCACTCATACCAAATACACCCTCGGTAATCACTAAAATAGATCCGCCAGTTTCTTCAACCATTTTAGTAGCACGTTGTAGTTGTTTTTCGCAACTTTCAATATCATTATGCGGATATACAAAACGTTTACCCATATGTAAGCGTACACCATCTAATATACAAGCATGAGATTCAGCATCATATACTATAACATCATGTCTGTCAACTAAGCAATCTATGGCACTTGCCATAGCTTGGTAACCAAAGTTAACTAATATAGCATCTTGTTTTTGAGATAAAGCAGCTAATTCTTTCTCTAATTGCTCGTGTAAGTTGCTGTTCCCACTCATCATACGGGCGCCCATTGGCATAGCAAATCCGTATTTAGCACCTGCTTCAGCATCGGCTTTACGCACTTCTGGGTGATTAGCTAAACCTAAATAGTTGTTTAAACTCCAATTTAAACGCTCTTTTCCACGAAAAATCATACGGGGTGCTATATCTCCTTCTAACTTTGGGAAGGTAAAATAACCATGACTCTCTTTTGAGTACTGGCCAATGGAACCCATATTCTTTTTAATCTTATCAAACAAGTCTTGCATAACAAATATTTATGAGACAAAGTTAATAAACCCTGTTAAAAACCCACTAACTTTGTGTTCACTATTTTTTAAGAGATTTATATTTATAAACATCAAGTATCTAAAAAACACTAAATACTTGTTAGAAACTAAAGATTAATAAAAGGTTAAATGTTCGTTAAGTTTTATAGAGGGCATTTTTCTGTTCATAACACAAACCTATTTATAAAAACATCAGATAATATTAGAGACTTTAACACATAAATTAACCCTACTCAAAATTGATTTTTATTAACTTATTAGTTTACTAACAATGTTTAATTTTGTAGTATAATAATTGCTTATCAAACAGATAGCTATAAAATAGATGCTAATAACACGTTAACATGTTTTTAATAGTGATATTTGAAAGTCTTTTAAAAACAAGTTACTAACTAAACTAACACCTAATATAATAATATAATTTCTTTTAAAATAATATAGAGATGAGTAATGTAAGTAAAGGATATGTGGATGAACAGGTTGATGTGGAAACGGATATCTTTGCGGAGATTGAAATCCTCAAAAAACAAAAAAATGCTGTTATTCTTGCCCACTACTACCAAAACTCAGATATTCAGGATGTTGCCGACTACATTAGCGATAGCTTGGGGCTTGCACAGCAAGCACAGCAAACAAATGCCGATATTATTTTGTTTGCCGGTGTGCATTTTATGGCCGAAACGGCTAAAATACTAAATCCAACTAAAAAAGTTTTAATTCCGGATATGAATGCTGGTTGCTCACTGGCAGATTCTTGCCCTCCTGAAAAGTTTGCAGAATTTAAGAAACAACACCCAGACCATATTATAATCTCTTATATTAACTGTACAGCCGAAATAAAGGCACTTTCTGATATTATATGTACATCAAGTAATGCGGTTAAAATTGTAGAAAGTTTACCCCAAGACCAACCTATAATTTTTGCACCCGATAAAAACCTGGGAGCTTATATAAATAAAATAACAAAACGCAATATGTTGTTATGGGATGGTGCTTGTATGGTACATGAAATATTTTCGTTAGAAAAAATTACCAAATTAAAAATACAACATCCGCAAGCGCAATTGGTAGCACATCCTGAATGTGAAGCAATTATATTAGATAAGGCTGATTTTATTGGTAGTACAACCGCTATTTTAAACTATACTAAAACAAATCCGTGTAAAGAATTTATTGTAGCAACTGAAACAGGTATTTTACATCAGATGATAAAAAACTCACCTGAAAAAACATTTATTCCGGCACCTCCAAATAATAGCTGTGCTTGTAACGATTGTCCGCATATGAAACTAAATACATTAGATAAAATTTATCTGACATTAAAATACGAACAGCCTGAATTGTTATTACCGGCTCATTTAATAGAAGCAGCTAAGAAACCAATTTTACGAATGTTGTCTTTATCTTAAAATTAAAATTAAATTTGGAGTGTAGATGAAGAAAGCCTTAATAGTATTTTTAGTTTTTAATTTTTTAATAGGATACGCTCAAAAAAGCGATACTACAACAGCTAAAAACGGATATAATATTTTTTATTACGATAATGGTAAAAAATCATCGGAAGGAACTATGAAAAATGGTAAGGCTGAGGGTTATTGGAAAAATTATTATAAAACAGGAGTATTAAAAAATGAAGGAAATCGTAAAGAGTTTTTATTAGATAGTATATGGAAATTTTATAACGAAAAAGGACAACTTACAAAAACATTTAATTATTCAAAAGGTAAAAAAAACGGATACATAATAACGTATGATTCTGCTGAAATAGTTGTTTCAAAAGAAAATTATGTAAACGATATAAAACAAGATACATCTTATATTTATTATAAAACAGGATTAATTAAACAAAGTATTCCATTTAAAAATGGTAAAGCCGATGGTGTATCATATATCTATTCACCCGATACATTGGTAACTAATATAATTCATTACAAAATGGGTTATATAGAAAAACAAGAAAAAATAAATCAGACTGATGAAAATGGAAATAAGCAAGGAATGTGGAAGAAATTTTATAGTAACGGGGCTATAAAAAAAGAGGAGCGTTATAAAGACGGGGCAGTTGATGGATATGTAAAAGAATATGATAGAAAAGGAAATTTAGATGAAATAAAAAAATTTGCTTTTGGTAAAGAAATAAAAGATGCGCCCGAACTTGCTAAGCTAGATGTTTTTAAAGCCTATTTTGATGATGGTAATGTTAAGTACGAAGGCGGTTATATAAACGGCGTGCCTATGGGTACACATTATAAATATCATTTATCGCGCAGATGCGATACAGTTTTGGTTTATATAGATTCATTAGAAGCGAATGAAAAACAATTTCGTTGTTTTAATATTTCAGTACCCGATTCAGCTTTTAATTTTCAGGAAGGATATTTAATAGAGCGCGGTCCGGTTGATTCTTTGCGTCGCCGTCAAAAAGAATGGATAGAATATAATATTACAGGTGAGTTTCGTTCTAAAGGAACTTATGTTGATGATAAACGTATAGGTAGTTGGGAATTCTTCTATCCAAATCAAAAAACAGAACAAAAAGGCAAGTACGATAAAAAAGGCCGTTTACAAGGGCCATGGAATTGGTACTATAATAATGGAAATGTTTTGATGAAAGAAAATTATCAGAACGATAAATTAGAGGGCGAGTATGAAGAGTACACCGAAGACGGAAAACTAATTACTAAAGGCGAATATTTAGATAATGAAAAAGAAGGCCCTTGGTTTTATCAGATTTTAAATTATAAAGAATATGGCGTGTACCATAATGGAATGCCTGATAGTGTTTGGAAGGCATATTATGTGAAAGAAAACAAACTAAGATTTGAGGGTAGTTTTTTAAACGGCGAACCTGATGGAAAACATACATTTTATTATGAAAACGGAAAACCACAAGCGAGTGGTAAATATATAGGTGGACAAAAAGATGGTAACTGGAATTACTTTGATGAAAATAATTTTTTAGTGCTAACCATTACTTATAGAAATGGAGAAGAAGTAAAATGGGACGGTAGAGATGTTCCGGCCCTAGAAGATAATTTGAAAGTTTTTCAAGACGCAAAAACAAATCAGCCGAAAGAGGAAACAAAAAAAGATAAGACAAAAAAAGAAAAATCGGTTGATTAATGATGAGTAAAACCGAGAAACATAGTTCGGATACAAATAGCTATAAAACTATAGTAGAAAACCTACCGCTACCTATAGCCATCATTTCTTTCGAAGGAAAAATTTTATTCGCAAATAAAAAAGCTGTAGAATTATCAGGTTTAACCAAAAAAGAGTTTAGTTTAAAAAACGCATACGATTTTGTTAAGCCACAATTTATAGATAAATTAAATGAACGTCGAAAAAATTTAATTCCGGGAAAAGAACTCCCACCAATTGAAATAGAAGTAAAAAATAACAAAGGAAAATCGGTTTCTATAGAAATAAAATCGTCATATATTTTATATGATAATTCCCCGGCTATACAAATTATTATTACAGATACCGCAATAAACAGGCAGCTATTAGAAGAAAAAACAAGAACAAAACAGGTTAAAAAAATAAACTTACAACTAAAAAAGGAAATAGACCTTCGAACACAATCAGAGCAAAAATTAAAAGCAATTTTCGAAAGCGGAACACAACTTATGTGGACTGTTAATAGAAATATTTCACTTACTTCTTTTAATAAAAACTACAAAGAAGCTATTTATAATGCTTATGGCGTTTATCCACAAATAAATACAGATTTAAATAAACCTAAAATAAAATTTGCTTCAGAAGATTATCATGCTTTTTGGGAAGAAAAATACGAGGAAGCATTTTTAGGAAAAACAGTAGAGTTTGAAACAGAAACCATTACATTATCAGGCGAAAAAAAACATAGGTTTATTACCCTACATCCTATTTATAATGAGAAGAAAGAAATAATTGAGGTTGCCGGACAAGCCCACGATGTAACTCAGCAAAAAAGAGACCAAAAAGAAATAACCCATAAACAATCGCAATTAGAGGCAATAATTAACACAACCGACGATATTATTTTTTCGGTAGATAAAAATTATAAAATTTCAGAGTTTAACAATGTATTAAAACGTGTTGTAAAAAGAAGACATGGAGTTGATATAAAACAAGGCGTGCTTGTTTTTGATATTTTACCACCCCAATACCATGAAGATGTAAAAGCTAAGTATAATAGAGCTCTGTCGGGCGAAAGTGTTTTGGCTATTGAAAAATTTTATATGGCTGATCGCGAACACGTGTACGAGGCCCATTATAGCCCTATTAAAATAGGCGGTAAGGTAACAGGTGTTGCAGTTTTCTCTAAAGATATAACCGACAGAGAACATGCACAACAAGAAGTGTTAGATAAACAATCGCAGCTTAAAACTATCATAAACACAACTAACGACATTATTTTTTCGATGGACAAAAATTATAATGTAGTTCAGTGTAACGAAGTGCTAAGAGAAATTGCCTTTTACCGAACGGGTAAAGAAATGCATCCAGGCATGAATTTTTTCGATTTTCTTCCTTCTGAAATGCATGGAGAGTTAAAAAAAACATACGATAGGGCTTTAAAAGGAGAAAACGTGGTATCGGTGGAGACTTTTTTTCATCCTAAAATCAAAAAAATACGCAGTTATGAAGCAAACTACAATCCTATAGTTATAAACAATAAAATAGTTGGCGTATCTGTTTTTTCTAAAGATGTTACCGAGCAAAAAGACATCCAACAAAAAATATTAAACACTCAAACACAGTTAGCTGCCATTATTAATAACACAACCGATATTGTGGTTTCTATAGATAGAAATTACAACGTTGTTCAGTTTAATCAATTATTATTTCAGATGACTAAAAGTCGAAATGGAATGGAATTGAAAGAGGGGATGTCTATTTTTGAAACCTTAGATGAAAGCCACCACGATGATATGAGAAATATTTATCAACGTGTTTTTTCAGAAGGAAAAAGTTTGGTAGCGGTAGAAATATTTAATGTTGCGGGCAATAAAAAAAGATATTTTGAAAGCAACTATAATCCAATTAAACAAGGAAAAGAAACTGTTGGTATAGCTATATTTTCTAGAGATATTACGGAAAAAATAGCCTCTGAAACAGAGTTGCGCGAGGCCCTTAGAGAAAAAGAGGTTTTGTTAAAAGAGGTTCACCACCGTGTAAAAAACAACCTGCAGGTTATATCAAGTATACTTAACCTGCAAACATCATATGTAAAGGATAAAGAAACAGCTAATATTTTAAGGGAATGCCAAAACCGGATTAAAACAATGGCCTTTATACACGAGTCGCTTTATCAAACAAAGGATTTTTCGCAGATTAATTTTAGTGAATATATAACCAACCTTGTAAAGAACCTTTTTTACTCGTATGATGCCAATCAACAAAAAATTAAAGCAAATTTTGATGTTGATACAATATTTCTTAATTTAGATACCTCAATTCCTTGTGGACTAATTGTAAACGAACTTGTGTCTAACGCTTTTAAATACGCTTTCGCCGATGGTTCACAGGGTTTCATCACGGTTAAACTAAAAGATATTGGTAATAATAAAATAAAAATGCTTGTAGCGGATAACGGAAAAGGAATCCCCGCCAGCATAGATTTTAAAAACACAGAGTCATTAGGATTACAACTTGTAAATATTTTAACAGAGCAAATAAACGGAACAATAACCTTAGATAAAACAAACGGAACTTCATTCGAAATAATTTTTTAATTTATGTCAAACACCATAAACATACTTGTTGTTGAAGACGAGAGCATCGTTTCAAAAGACATCCAAAACAGCTTAAAAAAAATAGGCTATAACGTAATTGGCTCTTGCAACAACGCTGAAGAAGCGATTGAAATAGCCACCGAATTACACCCCGATGTGGTTTTAATGGATATAATGCTTAAGGGTACTTTAACTGGTATAGATGCGGCGGATAAAATAAAGCTACTCAACATTCCTGTTATATTTTTAACAGCTTATGCCGATGAAGCTACGCTTGCAAAAGCTAAAGTAACTGAACCTTATGGATATATTTTAAAGCCCTTTAAAGAAAAAGATTTAAATATCTCTATTGAGATGGCCATACATCGCCACAAAAAATTAACGGAATTAAGAAAAGAAAGAGATTTTTTATATTCAATAGTTGAAAATAAAGAAGGTGCAAAAGATGTACTCTTTGTAAAATCAAACAGTCGGTTAGTAAAAATAAACACAAAAGATATTTTCTTTATTGAGGCTTTGAAAGATTATGTAACCATAAACACTGAACTAATGCGTTATACCATTCACTCAACTATGAAGGATATTGAAAAGAAAGTTGCGCCAAACGAATTTATGCGCGTGCATCGTTCATTCATTGTTCGTGTGGATAAAATTGTAGCTATAGAAAACCATAACCTTATTTTAGAAAAAGATAAAAAGCCAATTCCTATTGGGGGGTCTTATAAAGACGAGCTTTTACAGCGATTAAACATGGTTTAATCTTTTCTTAGTAAGAGCGCAACCAATTTTGTTGTAATTTTGCGCGTCTTAAAAATGCAATCATCTTACGATATAATTGTTGTTGGTGCCGGTCATGCTGGTTGCGAATCTGCCGCTGCTGCAGCCAATATGGGTTCAAAGGTTTTATTAATAACCATGAACATGCAAACAATTGCCCAAATGAGCTGTAATCCGGCTATGGGTGGTATTGCAAAAGGACAAATTGTGCGAGAGATTGATGCGCTTGGTGGTTATTCAGGAATTATATCTGATAAATCCGCCATACAGTTTCGCATGCTAAACCGTAGTAAAGGCCCGGCAATGTGGAGCCCGCGCACGCAAAACGACAGAATGTTATTTGCTAACGAGTGGCGTAAAATGCTTGAGCAAACCCCTAATGTAGATTTTTGGCAAGATACCGTAAACTCACTTCTTATAAGTAAAGATGGTAAACGAGTTGAAGGTGTTGTAACCGGAATGGGAATTCAGTTTAAAGCTAAAGCGGTTGTACTTACCAATGGTACTTTTTTAAATGGGTTGATTCATATAGGCGAAAAGAATTTTTCTGGTGGAAGAACAGGAGAGAAAGCAGCGTTTGGAATTACCGAGCAATTAGTTGCTTTAGGTTTTGAAAGCGGTAGAATGAAAACCGGAACCCCGCCTCGTTTAGATGGACGCTCTATTGATTATTCTAAAACCGAATTACAAGATGGAGATGACCAATTAGATAAATTTTCTTATTTAGATGGTACATCGCCGTTTATAGGCCCTAACGCAAAAAAACAATTGCCTTGTCATATTACATACACTAATCAACAAGTACACGATATTTTAAAAACAGGCTTCGAACAGTCTCCTATGTTTGCTGGTCGCATTCAAGGGCGCGGACCTCGTTATTGCCCTTCAATTGAAGACAAAATTTCTCGATTCTCTGAAAGAGAACGCCACCAATTATTTATTGAACCCGAAGGATGGGATACAGTTGAGATTTACCTTAATGGTTTTTCTACCTCTTTACCCGAAGATGTTCAGTATAAAGCCTTACAATTAATTCCAGGTTTAGAAAACGCCAAAATGTTCCGCCCGGGCTATGCAATTGAGTACGATTACTTCCCTCCTACCCAATTAAGATTGACCCTGGAAACACAACTGGTTGATAATCTGTATTTTGCAGGTCAAATTAACGGAACAACCGGCTACGAAGAGGCTGCCTGCCAAGGAATTATGGCAGGAATGAATGCTCACTTAAAAATTACTGAAAAAGAGCCATTGGTTTTAAATAGGTACGACGGTTATATCGGCGTGTTAATTGATGATTTAGTTAACAAAGGAACCGATGAACCATATCGTATGTTTACTAGTCGATCTGAATATCGTTTATTGTTAAGACAAGATAATGCTGATGTTCGCCTTACCCCTATCTCTTATAAATTAGGTTTAGCTTCTGCTGAAAGATTAAAAAAAGTAGAAGATAAGATTGCCAATTCAGCATCAATAATTAATTATTTTAGAAATACAAGTGTTGAGCCAAACGAAATAAATCCGTTTTTAGAAAGCATAGGTTCCTCTCTTATTAATCAAAAAATTAGATACTACAACATTCTTTCTCGCCCAAATATTGGCATAACGGATATAGCTCGTTATTGTAAGGATATAGAAACAACTATAGCTGACTTTAACAACGAAACAATTGAGCAGGCCGAAATTTTAATGAAGTACGAAGGCTATATTGAAAGAGAAAGTGAAAATGCTGATAAACTAAAACGCCTAGAAGAATTAAAAATAAAAGGCGATTTTAATTACGACGTTGTTGGAAGCTTATCTGCTGAGGCACGAGAAAAACTTAAAAAAATAAAACCACAAACCCTTGGACAGGCGGCTCGTATTTCGGGCATAAATCCATCCGATGTTTCTATACTTATGGTTCATATGGGCAGATAGTTCCACGTGAAACATTAATTCGTTAAATGTAAAATATGAAAGAAATTGGCACATGTTTAATCTGCGGTTCAACTAAAGTTGAGCCTTTTTTAGTTTGTAAAGACTATACCGTTTCTCAAAAGGAATTCCAAATACAACGCTGTTCTGAGTGTAATTTTAAGTTCACCTCTCCCCGCCCGGAAGATGTTGATTTGGGAAAGTACTATATGGCTGAAGATTATGTATCACATTCAGATACCAAAAAGGGTCTAGTGAATAAACTTTATCACGGCGTTAGATCTTATACTTTACTTAAAAAACTTCAGCTCGTTATACAGCACACAAAACTTAAAAGCGGCAAAATATTGGATTATGGTTGTGGAACCGGAGCCTTTTTAAACACTTGCAAAACCAACAAGTGGGATGCATTAGGAATTGAGCCGGATGAAACTGCGCGCAAAGTAATGGCTGAAAAGTTCGGAATTTCATCTTTCTCATCATTAACAGAGGCACAGAAAAGCAATTTGTTTTCTGGTTTCGATGCGATAACAGCCTGGCATGTTTTAGAGCATGTACCTGATTTAAAGGAGACGATTAATTCACTTAGAGGTGCATTAAAGGATAAAGGGGTTTTTATAGTGGCTGTTCCCAACCCGGAAAGCCATGATGCAAAATACTACAAAGAGTTTTGGGCGGCTTATGATTTGCCCCGCCACCTATGGCATTTTGAACCAAAAAACATGACCAAGCTTTTCTCTGATAATGGATTTAAATTAGAGAAAACACTTCCTATGGTGTTTGATTCCTTCTACGTATCTATGCTTAGTGAAAGGTATAAAACCGGTAACACAGGACTCGTAAAAGCATTTATAAGGGGTTTAATGTCAAATGTTAAGGCCAACAAAACAGGTAAGGAATTCTCTAGCCAGATATATGTTTTTCGGAAAGTATAAATTGTTTCACGTGGAACTAAAAAATAGAATCCTGCCTATGGCGGGATTTTTTATTTTAAATTATTCCTAAGGCCTTACTATAGGCCCCAGTTTTGAATAGGTATTTTGTCTCACCTATATTTATTTAGTTTAATTCCTGTGTTTTAATTCACGTTTAAAAGCACAACAAAAGGCCGATACATTAACCGAAAACCAACTAGTGATCCTTCGACTATAAAAATGTTTTATGAAAGTATAATTTGTTTCACGTGGAACCAAAAGAGAAGGTTATTCCCTGTGGCGCGTTTTTTATTTGAAATCGCTCCTAATTCTTAGGGCTAATCCCACATTAAAAAAGAAGGCATCTTGTATCTTAGTATAGATAGGAATATACTGCGCCTCGGTTTTGGTTTGGTATAAATAGGCTAGTGGACTGTAACCAATTGTTCTACCAAACTCAGCAAACAAAACAAATTTCTTTTTGATATAAACGTCTATAAACGCCCTTGCTTGCAGCTCAGCGTTCTTTACATAATCATGGTTTCCATCATTCAGTCTGTAAGACCTAGTATAAGATTTAAAAGCCAGCCCCGTGTATATTTTTTGTTTTACAACGGCATACTCAATTCGGTAAGTGGTGGGTAAAACTCCATACAATTTTAGCCTATCTGTAGCATCCCAATCAATGGCAAAAAGCGGAACAAAAAAATTTCCGAAGAATTCTTTATTATAAAAAAGTCCGGCTTTAATCCTAAGTTTTTTATTTATGGCATAAGTAGCTAATCCATAACCCCCAACCTGCAAATCGTAAGAGCTTATTTTGGCTTTAAAATCGGAACTTAATTTAGGCATAACTAAACCCATAAATTTCCATTTTTTATTCTTGGTTTCATGTTGTAAACCTATTGGCAAAAGCGTGGAGTAGAGGTTGTTTGTTTGGGTAAATAAATCATTCTTGATTGTCGTCCTTAAATTCTCACCATAAAAGCGAATGATGATTGTATTTTGGGAATCTAGAACTAAAGGAATAGTAAGATTTAGAAAGTAATTGGTGGTGGTGTTTTTGCTATTTAAAGCGTCTTTATAATTACTTTGAAGCGATTGAGCACTTGTATTTATGACATCTACATAAGGCTGAGAAACCCCTTTATAAGAGGGTAGAAGTAGGATTAAACCAAAAACTATTTTACGAAAGAAAGGGTAGCCCATTCGTTTTTGGTTTCTTGTTTAATAAAATGTAATCCCGTTTTTTCTGCGGCCGCTATTATATCTTTAGCATCCAACTCAAAAAAACCACTAAGAAAAAGCTTCCCACCTTTATTTAAAACATCAAAATAGTTTTTCATCTCTTTCAGAAGGATGTTTTTATTAATATTAGCCAAAACCAAGTCAAATAATTGATTTTCAATCTTTTGTATCGTTCCTTGAAAAAAATCAATATCCGTTCTTGAAAAGCCATTTACTTTTCTGTTTTCACGCGAGTTTTCAATGCTCCATTCATCAATGTCAAAACCCACAACAACACTTGCGCCCAATTTTTTTGCTACGATTGCTAAAACGCCCGTTCCGCAACCAACATCTAAAACAGACTTACCCTTAATATCGTTCTCAAAAAGAGCCTTAGTCATTAACCAGGTTGTTTGGTGATGACCAGTGCCAAAAGACATTTTAGGCTCAATAATAATATCTAATAAGGGTGGGGTAGCGGCAGGGTGAAATGGTGCACGAATGCTGCAGTAATTTTCTATAACAACCGGATTAAAACTTTTCTCCCAAGTTTCGTTCCAGTTTTGTTGCTTGATATTTTGTATAGTATGCGTAAATTTTATTTCAGGAAATTGAGCAGACAGGTTTTGTAAAACAGTTTCGTCATACAAAGGTTGCTGAATAAAAGCTTCGAAACCTTGCTCGTTATGCACAAAGCTCTCAAAGTTTTCTTCGGCTAAATAGGAAGCCAAAATCTCGCTACCGGGTTCGGGTGGGGTTACTTTAAAAGAAACACATATGTACTCCATATATTAAAATGAATTGGTAATTTGTAGAAACTCTTCGGCAACCAAAGATGCTCCACCAATCAAACCACCATCCACATCTGCACAAGCAAAGAGTTCTTTAGCATTTTTAGCATTACAGCTTCCCCCGTATAAAATACTTATTTGGTTGGCAATGCTTATTCCATATTTTTCGGCCGCAGCTAGGCGAATAAAGGCATGCATTTCCTGCGCTTGTTCAGGACTGGCGGTTAAACCTGTACCAATTGCCCAAACAGGCTCATAAGCTATAACAATGTTTTTAATTTCACTTTCAGATAAATGGAAGATAACCTCCTGCAGCTGATTTTTTACCGCCGTAAAGTAATGATTGGTTTGACGTTCGTTTAATTTTTCGCCCACACAATAAACAGCAACCAGCTTATGTTTTAATGCAAGGTTTACTTTTTGCTTTAGTTGTTCTGCGGTTTCATGAAAATATTGCCTGCGCTCAGAATGACCAATAATAATATGGGTTGCTCCACAAGATGCAATAGCAGAAGCACTTATTTCGCCCGTAAAGGCACCACTTTCAGTATGATAGCAGTTTTGTGCGCCAACAAAAAAGCCTGCATTTTCTTTTATTGAAGAAGCAAACTCAGTAACAAATAGGCTAGGGGGGAAAATTATTTTTGTTACATCAACATTTGAATTACCGGAAATAATAGCATTTACAAGGGTTTTACCCTCTTGTAAGGTTTTATTCATTTTCCAGTTAGCAGCAACAATTTTTTTGCGCATATATTATTTTACTCTAATGCGTGGATCTAAAATGCCATAAATAACATCTACCACAATATTGGTAACTACAAAAAAAGTAGCAAATACAAGGGTTGCACCCATTACTACGGGTAAGTCGTTTTTAGTAAGTGCATCAAAAACCTCATAGCCAATGCCTTTCCAGCTAAATACAATTTCAACAAAAACCGCACCCGCCATTAAGCCTGCAAACCAACCCGAAATAGCTGTAACCACAGGATTTAAAGCATTTTTAAGCGCATGCTTCATTATAATCTTATAAAAATTTAAACCCTTTGCTTTTGCTGTACGGATATAATCTTGTGATAAAACATCTAATAATGAGCTGCGCATTAACTGCACCACAATAGCTAATGGTCGCATGCCTAGTGTGATGGTGGGAAGTATTAAGTTCTTTAAACTTAAATATTTTTCGCCGGTATAGTCATCATATTCGTATAAACTTCCTATCGTTCGGAGTCCAGTATAATCAGCTAACACATAGCCAAACAACCAGGCAATAATTACGCCCACAAAAAAAGAGGGTGCCGACATTCCTAAGGCTGAAAGCACAAGGGCCAATCTATCAAAAAAAGTGTCTTTTTTAATGGCGGCAACAACCCCTAAAAATATGCCCACAATGGTTGCCAGTATAATTGAACTGACCGCTAACACCGCTGTTTCGGGTAGGGTTTCAATAATAATTTCAGATACCTTTCTTTTGGTTATATATGACCTTCTGAAATAAGGTGATTTTAAAACTACACAATCATTCTCGCCAAGTGAAAACAAATAGGTGTAAGAATATTTTTCAGGGTCTAAATAAAAACCACTTTTTCTATCATTTTCATTATGAAATGAGATAGGTGACAAATCATTCAGGTAAATAAAATACTGTGTAACAATGGGTTTATCTCTACCTAAATCGCGGTTAATTGCCTCAACCGCATCTTTGTTGGCTCGTTGCCCGAGCAATACCGTAGCTGGGTCTCCGGGTAGTACATTAAATAAAAAGAAGATAGCGGTAATTACACCCAACAACACTACAAAACCGTAAAATATTTTTCGAAGTATAAATTTTATCACAGGGCAGAAATGAGAGGTTTAAGGTACACAAATTTTGTTATTAACAAATAATTAATTAGCTGTATTTGTGTTTTTTAAAGATGAGTTAAGGCTAATTACTCAGAGTCACCCTCGTCTTTTGTCCCAATTTTATTGTCTAACGCATTGAAAATGCGTGCGGTTTGATAAACGTTTTTATCTAAGCGATTGCTTAAAATGGCCATAATAGTTTTATCGGATTTACGATACTGGAATGCGGTGCGATAGCCGTGCCACCAACCATTGTGAAATATAATGGTATCCCCTCCATTAGGATTTATACGAAAACCTAAGCCATAAAACCTTCCGTAACCAGTGCGTGCACGAGGTTTAATGGCTTCATTTATGTTAGAAATCACCTTACCCTCAAACAAATTTTTTCCAAATAAAAGCATGTCTTGTGGTGTAGAACAAACACCTTTGTCTCCAACCACCCAATCAAACTCATCGGTACCAATCGGGCGTTTTCGATAATCGAAAGCAAGGGCTTGATTTTTTAAAGTATCTGTTACGCTAAAAAAACAACTGTTGTTCATGCCACAAACATCAAAAATATTTTGTTTTACAAAAGCCTGAAAACTTTGTCCGCTTAGTTTTTCAACCAATAAGGCCAACAAAACATAGTTAGTGTTGTTATACTGAAAACGTCTGCCGGGTTTAAAATATACCGCCGGTTTATTTGTAGTAAGTAAATCTAAAACCGCTGCGTTTGTAAGTATATCAGTTTGCTTAGGAAGATGGTAATAAAAATAAAGATAGTTTGGTATGCCACTAGTGTGTGAAAGCAGATTTTCTATCGTAATGTTTTGGTACGGAAAATCAGGAAAATATTTTTTAATGTTATCTTTTAGCGCAAGTTTATTTTGCTCAACCAACTTAAGTATGGCAACAGCTGTAAACATTTTACTTACTGAGGCTAATTGAAAAACAGACTCATTGCAAAGATTTTTTTTACAAACAATATTCTCAAAACCCATAGCACTTTGATAAATAAGCGTATCATGATGTGAAACTGCCACACAACCATTAAATACACCTTTTTTAAAATCGGAGCTGAAAATAGAGTCTAAAACAAACTGTTTTTTTTGCAATTTTTTTGAAAGGGTGGGGGGTGATACTGGTTTTTCGGAGTGTTTAACAACGTTGGTTGTTTTTAATGTATTTGAAGGCTTGCCAATGCCAATATAAGATGCCAAAGCAATCAAACAAACACTTAATATAGCTATAAACAATAAACGCATTACTTTATAAGTCGCATAATTAAAAACTAATGTGCAATTTTGCAAAAAATTACGACGAATAACACCAGCCAACATTTATTAATTAACCGTTTAATGAACATTAACACTTTATAGAAGTATGCTTAAAAAAGATAAATCGACTGCGTTGTTTGAAAAAGCAAAAACATTTTTTCCTGGTGGTGTAAACTCACCCGTTCGTGCATTCCGCTCTGTTGGCGGCGTTCCGTTGTTTATTAAAAAAGGTAAAGGCTCACATATTTGGGATGCCGATGGTAACGAATACATTGATTATTGCGGCAGCTGGGGACCACTTATATTAGGACACGCAAATGATGCTGTACTAAAAAAAGTTACCGAGGTTATGCAAAACGGCACATCATTTGGTGCACCTACCGAGTTGGAGAATGAATTAGCCGAACTAATTATATCAAACCACAAGTTCGTTGAAAAATTGCGTTTTGTAAGCTCGGGTACCGAAGCTGTAATGAGTGCTATTAGGTTGGCGCGCGGTTATACTAAAAGGAACAAAATTTTAAAGTTTGAAGGTTGCTTTCATGGTCATGCCGATTCTGTTTTGGTTAAAGCCGGCTCTGGTTTAGTAACCTTTGGCAACACATCATCTGCTGGTATTCCACAAAGTTTTGTAAACGAAACACTAGTTGTTTCTTTAGACAGTGAAGCTGCGGTTGAACAAGCCTTTAAAGAACATAGCAATGATATTGCTTGTATAATTATCGAACCAATTCCGGCCAACAACGGCTTGCTTTTACAACGAAAAGAGTTTTTACAATTCTTACGCGATATTTGTACTAAGCATGGTTCGCTTTTGATTTTTGATGAAGTTATTTCCGGTTTCCGCGTTGGATTTGAAGGGGCTGCTGGCTACTATAATATCAAGCCTGATATTATGACTTTCGGTAAAATTATAGGTGGTGGTTTTCCTGTTGGCGTGTACGCATCAAGTAAAGAAATTATGAGCAACATTTCTCCTGAAGGAAATGTTTATCAGGCTGGTACATTAAGCGGAAATCCGGTTGCTATGGCTGCCGGAATAGCACAACTAACAGAGTGTTTGAAACCAAATTTTTATACTGATTTAGAAACAAAAACAAAAATGCTTGTTGCGGGTATAGAGCAACAATTTAAAGCTAAAGGAATAAAGTTTAAAGCCTTTCAAATTGCATCTATATTTTGGTTTTCTTTTTCAGACAAAGAACATGTGCGCAGCGCAGAGGAGATTGGTGCTGATGGAATAAAACAATTTAACGAACTGTATCATAAATGGCACGAGCATGGAGTTTACTTTGGCCCTTCGGGGTATGAGGTTGGTTTTGTTTGTGCGGCACACAGCAAAGAAGACATCGAAAAAACCATAAAACTTTTTGGTGATGTTTTAAAGGCTTAGTTTTACATAATGAAAAAATGTTTTTTCATATGCGCTTTTTTGCTTGCCACTTGTCTTTCTTTTTCGCAAGAGGGTTATGAAGTTGGTTATATTATAACCAATAAGGGCGATACAATCAAAGGAAAAATTAAAGACAAAAAATATACAGCGGGCGTTGCTAATAGTGATAAAATAAGTTTTATAAACGCCGAAGGAAGAGAAAACAACAAAACACCCGACGAGATAAAACAATATTGTAAAAAGGGAACACAATTTTTTCGTTCGTTACCAATTGGCTTAGAAGGAAAATTAAAGTTTGCGGAGATTTTAGAATATGGCGATGTAATTTTATTTGGCTATGTAAGCGCCTCTTTTGTTTCAACAACAAGCGAAGTTTTATCTAAATCAAAAGATAAGGATAAAGACGGCAAACCGGATGTAAACAACCTGGAATATTTTTTTCAGAAAAGAAAAGACCCAAATAGTTTAATGAAAGTGAAGCCTAAAAAGTTTCAGGAAACAGCCACATTCTTTTTTCAAACCGATACAGAATTGGTAAAAAAAATAGAAGATAGAACCTTTGGTTATGACAATATTAGGTTGCTTGTAAAAACCCACAACGAGTTTGCTGAAAAAAAATAAAATCTTACAGTTCGCTTATTTTATAAATATCTTTTGCTCTAATTCCTCTTTCTGTATTAGCTAAATTACAAGCCTCATTAACCGAATCGTGTTCAAAAAACAAAGTCCAGTTTTGGCTTACGGCTTGTTGCAAAATGCGCTCTTTTTCTTTCAGTGTTTCTAAGGGGCGAACATCATAACCCATTACATACGGAATAGGTAAATGACCTACAGAGGGCAGTAAATCAGCACAAAATAAAACTTTACGTTCTTTATATGTGATTAAAGGAAGCATCATACTTTCGGTGTGGCCATTAACTAAAAGCACTTCAAAACCAGGTAACCATTCGCCTTCTTTATCAATAAAATTTAGCTGCCCGCT
>Ga0207160_1033_pt1 | contig 37972 bp, 30 predicted proteins | sample Alteio_BWMinHeat_21_FD_153510 | JGI IMG/M metagenome (GOLD analysis project Ga0207160, IMG submission 153510) | Enriched cells from forest soil in Barre Woods Harvard Forest LTER site, Petersham, Massachusetts, United States -... | ecosystem: Environmental > Terrestrial > Soil > Temperate forest >... | reverse complement strand
TGAGTATCCAGGGGCACAGAATGAGTATTGCTCAATGAACTTTGTTTCGATATTGCTTGTGTAGCCGTGGTAGCAGAACGGCGGCGGCATGCAGAACAGGTAAGCACTATAAGCAGTATGATAACGGGAGCTAGGTTACGTGAAAAAAAATAGTTCCAGTATTGTATCATGAGAGCACTGTTGTAGTTTCAAAGGTTGCTATGATTAATAAAATATCGAGCATATTTTGCTTTGATTTTGTAATGGTAATGTCCTTGATATACACGCGTTCATTTTGTTCAATTTTTTGTAATAACTCAACGAGTTGGTACATACTTAAACCAGTAAGACGCGATTCTAGCTTGATTTCGATATATCCTTCCATCAATGGTTGAGAGGCGGTATCAGGGTCTTTTAGTAAATTTTGTGCTATGCCAAGTGTCTGAAGAATGGTGGCAAAAAATTCTTTAATTTTAAAATTGCTATCATGCTTGAGCAATTCATCAACCTTGCGTTGCTGTTTTAGGACAAGATCATGTTTTGCTAAAATTGAACGTGCTTCGATACGCTGTTGATTAACCCGTTTAAGACGGCGCTCCAATTGATGTGCAATACTGTAGTAACGGTAGAGAAGAAATATCATACATAGAAGCACAACACCAAAGCAGATTCCGATAAATCGTATAGTTTCCTGTTCATCAAGCTGCTGTATAAATTCTGCAATACGTTTAAATATACCCATTATCCATTACCTCCAATATCGAGAGATATTTTGGCAATAAAATTGAGATCTTGCATATTTGATATCTGTTTAAACAGTGGAGATTGTCGTAAATTTTCTTCCAATTTTCTCAGTGCAGCAAAATCTTTTACCGAACCTTCAAGGAGCATCGTTTCAGAATCTTCAGATATGATAATTCGTTGTAGTTGCAAGCCCAATTCATCTCGGTTTATGTGCTTGCTTAATTCCTCTAAAATACGTAGCGGAGAGAAGCGATTAGGACTTGAAAGTGAAAACCAGATTACTTCTTTGTTAATAACATCTGTACGTGCCTGGTTATTGACCGCATCAAGCGAAGATGCACTGCTTTTGGGGATAGCAAGGTGCAATTCTGTCTTCAATTTTTCTATAGTTTCTTTTTCTAATAATTCTATTTCAGTGCGTATCGTATGAAGAGCCACAAAGCGGGCAACTGCAAAAAGAGTAAACAATGCAACTATAATGACCAGCGATGTTGTTACCTGATGCGTTATGGCCTGTTGCTGCGTCTGTGTGGCACTTATTTGATCAAGGTTGAAGTCTGAGAGCGCTGGCTGTGGCAATGCTGCCGCTATTGGTATAAGAAGATTATTGGTGAGGCTCAGCGTACTATGAATAGTGGCACTGTGGACAACTTTATTGGCAGAAAGAAGTGTCCACGGAATAGCAACCGTCTGAGATATGCCCTCCGCAATATCCTTGAATTCTTTTTTATCTACCGAAGACCCACAAAAAAGCAGTGTTTTGGGGAGCATCTGTGGCTGTGTGTTACTTACGAAGCTTTGAATGGTATTTATTGCTTGTTCGGTAAAGGACGGATTGCCGATACTATAGGGTAAGACACGAATGTTATATACAGCGTGTGCGTTGCCTAATAATACGGTACTATGTGCGTCCTCAATATTGATGAGCACCACCGCTTCTTGGAGGGCTGGAACCGATAAGTAATTGCTCGTATACAAGGCGCAGAGTGCAATAGCATCGGTGACAATACGCTGCGGGTGATATGAGATTGTTTTATAAAGTGCAAGGTGTTCTTCGATGAGTGAACGCTTCGTCGCGGCGACAAGTACCTGCGCGGTCTTTGTTGTTTTGTTCTGATCGATAATAATACAATCAATAGCCGCTCCAGCGCTTGAGAAGGGCAGTGATGATTCTATCTCAAAAGGGATGATCATCTTAATCTTTGCTAAGCTCATGAGCGGTATAGTTATAATTTTAAAAATCACTTGAGTGCTTGGAAGTACCGCAATGATACTTGTTTTATCAGGAATTGCATCGATAACAAGACGGAGTGCAGTCTCAGTACGTTCCTGAGCAGTGGCTCCCTCTCCCAAATTAATGGGCTGTTCAATAGATTTTTCAATAAAACGCTGATTTCGATGAGCACGTATGATTACCGCACGAATAGCATTTGCTGTAATGACAATACTTGAATATTGCGTCGGGAACAAGTAGTAGTTATACAGATGATCAGGAAAGAAAAGAGCGCGTATATTCATGACCGGTTCGCCCTCTCTTTTTGTTGCATTTCATCAAGTATATACTGAGATATCGCCGGCTGACTTTCCTTAATTTTATTACGCTTTTTCCTGCGATTGCGCTTCATGGTGCGTGCCTCAGATGGATGATGATCTTTGGTATACGGTGAGCGCAGTGATATTGCCACAGCACGAGCACGCTCCTCAAGAGCTTCTTGTGTATATTTGTTACCTTTGCTATCAAATGTCTCAATAAATTGTTCGGTAATTGGTTTGCTGTCTTGGAAGAAGTAACGATTGATTGGGTCACCTATACCATTCGTAAGAATATTTTCCTTGGCAAGCGCTTGAGAATTATGTATTTTTTCATCGGTAAATTGTTTGCTGTGTATATCCTTGTTTCGGGGCTCAATAATCTCTGCTTGTATTAATAATAACAGGCTTGTACGTATAATACTTTGTGTCCTGTTCTTGAAGAGCCAACCAATGATTGGTATTTGACCAAGGACTGGTACCCGTGAGGTGTTTTCATCGACCTCTTCACGTATTAATCCTCCCAGCGCAAGCACTTGATTGTCGCCAACAATAGCGGTTGTCTCAATTTTACGGGTTGTTCTATTGCCATTGTTTGAGTTAACGTTAATATCGGTGAATTGTTCAAGACTAAATGCGATATTTAAAGTGATTAAGCCATCCTTACTGATCTGTGGTGTTATACGGATATCCAACGTTGCAGCCAAGTCGGTAAACGCGTCCTGGTCTTGCTGTCCAAAGATGGTTGCATCGGTAACACGACGTATTTCACCCAGTACAAATTGTGCTGGATATTTATTGGTAGTTACTAAGAATGGGTTACTGACAACGTTGAGTTTAGTATAGGTCTCGAGCATATTAAGTACACCCCAAACGCCAAAGAGGTCACTGCCTAAGGTAATAATTGTTGAACCAACGGGGGCAGCGTTGGCAAGATTGACAAGGTCTCCTAATAGGCGTGTTGCTCCAGTACCAGTAGTACGTTCAACAATAGGAGTATTAGCCTCCGTAAGCCCTGATGTTTGGAAATTGACATTATTGCCGAGTAAACCATTAGGACCAGGGATCTTATTACGCATCTGAACACCAAACCCTTTATTTTCGCTGATATCTATGCTGACGAGAAAGAGTCGTAGGACGACCTGTGGTTGCTCAATATCAAGATCTTGTAGTAGTGCATGGAGCTTTGCGTAATCATCGTAATACTCGGCATTGATGATTAAGGAATTAGTGGTTTGTTCCGCAATAATGGTGATTGGTTTAAAGTATTTATCACCGTTGCGCACACCACCATATTTGGTAACATCAGAGTCTTCTTTAAATTTTAATGCCTCATTTAAAATAGTGGCCAAATTTTCCGCATCGAGAAATTTAAGTTTATAGATGTAACGAGGAGTATCAGGACGATCATCGTTTCTATCAATATATTCGGTAATAAATTCAGTAACGATTTGTAACGCTTCACGAGTGCCGAGCACAATTAAAGAATTAGTTCTCGGCTCAGCGATAACCTTTGTTCCTCGAGGAAAATATTCAGTGGTAGAGGCTTTGCGTGATCCGAGTAAACGAGCTGCCATCCCCTGCGCAGTTTCCTGCTTGGAAAAATCTTCATAAATTTTGGCAGCTCGTACCGCATCTGCTCTGCTGAGTCGAATAATTGCCAACCCTTGATGGGTTTCAGTTTGATCAAGTTCAGTGAAAATTTGTATCATTGCCTTAATACTTGATGCACGGTCGGTAATGATAACCGCATTCAATTCTGGAAAACGTATAGCTGCGGGTGCTGCAGGTGTTTTTAATGTATCAACGGTGTTGATAATATTGTCCAAACTCATGTTGCCCGCAAAATATACGTAGCGAATCATAGTATCATTATCAGGAATCAGCGCTGGATTAACTCCGATGAAGGTTGGTAATGGATACCGAGTTGCATCATACGGTGATTTTGGGTCTTTAGAGGGGACGAGACGGTATACCGATGCCGTTGGACCGGGGACCGGGCTGACACCTACCGCATCGAGGAATGCGACAAAAATGTCCCATGTTTCTTTTTTACTGAGAGGAGCATGTGTTTTAAAAGATACCTTAGTTCCCATGATGCTTTTTCCACCCTTTTGTAAAGGTTTGATCGCATCGTCCATAATAAAGGTAATTCCAAACTTTTCTTCAATATAACTGACGACAGCTGAAAGTTCTGCATTTTCAAATAGAAACTCTAATGTTTCGTCTTGAGTTCCATGACGCCAGGGTTCTAGATAAGAACCGAGATAGGTTGTTGCAGACAATAAATTGGCAGTGTTATCTATTATGTGCCCAGCAGCCTGCTTTACGTTTTCACCAGCAGCGGTACGTTTTTTTTTAGTGGTATCTTTCTTTAACCCGCTGTCGGTTACAATCAGTGTGGAGGTTGGTACTAATGTACTTTCCAGTAGGGCGGTTGGGGTTATTGTGGTATCAAGAGTATGTTCAGGGACCTGATCAGCTGATTGAGTAGTCATGTTAGTATTTGATTCTACACCATTGGTATCTGTCGATACGGTATTCGTTCCCCGAGCATTTGCGTCTGTTACTGTATCAGAGCCAAAATAATCCAGAAATGAGGTTGGTTCTGGATTGGCACCAAAAAGGTGCGCGCAACAGCATATAAACAAAAGAGGAAATATGCTCATAAACAACGTGTATCTCATCTACCGGACCGTAACTGTGAGGATCTGCCCCCTTTTTCTACCATAGCACGTTTATCCTGTTTATACATCTCCTGTTTCATAGTTTTGTCCGGAGTTCGTAAACTTTTTTTGCGTATATTTTCTGGCACAGCCGGTTCAGCTATTGGTATAAAAGGCCTGTTGGTCGGATACAAGGTGCTTAATTGGTAGGTAAACTCAAAGGTAGTATTATTACGTATAACCGACATGGTCAGCGAATCATCCAGCGATAATGAACGGATATGGTGGTAAATGGCAAGTCTATTATGAGCGGTATCTGTAGGAATGGCGTGAATCATGGTAATAATATCTCCCGGTTCAAGTCCCAGTAAACCACCGATAGAGGTGCTGGCAATAGATCCTACTCGACAACCGATACTGCGTCCTTGATCGTATACTGTTGTTATATCTAAGGCGTCAATAAATTGCGCAAGATTGGTGATTTGTTCAGTAAATACTTGAGGATCTACAAGAAACGCATTCTCTCCAATCTTTTTCACCGGAGAACGGGTACTACGCAGACCCTCTGCTTGTTGATACACAGGGTCTGCATGCGCATCTGTTGCTGAAACAAACAATGTTTCTTGCTGCCCATTGGAACGCATCAACATTACTTTGTTGGCATCAATCCTAATAATTTCGGCGTCGAGAATAACATCACCCACTTTGTATAACGCCTCCTGCTTGCTCTTTTTGTTTGCAATAATGGCACGGCTATCTCGCTCATATTGCGATGAGATAATTCCCTTCAAGGTAAGATCGATAGGGGGTAAGAAGGTTGGTATTGTTGGTGGTGTTTGTGTTATCTGCCGCATGGTTGGCGGTCGAGGCAAGGGAATAGATTCTTGTGCTTTCATGTCTGCTTCACCAGGAGGGGGTGGTGCGCTATATGTACCAAAAGGATCATGTTGATAGATATAGGCGGTATCAGGCGTTGGAGACTCATGCCGTGTAGTTGTTTTTACCGGAATAACGGTAAGTGGTGCCCGAGGAAGGCGCTCCGGTCTACTCCAAAAGAGTACGGAGCCTATGATGATAAAAAGCACCATAAGTGCACTATTTAAAATCCAAAGAGGACTTTTCATCTCCGCTCCTTGTGCGAGCCACGTTATAGTAATGAATCACGTGATGCTTTCTTAGACTCGTGTTTCGTCGATAGTTTGTCAAGAAGGTTGCCCTTTATGGTGTTTTGAGATGCTTAAGTACCTCGCTAATAACGGTGTCGGGGGTAATTTTATTCGCATCAGCCTCATACGAAGTACTAATACGATGACGCAGTATGCGATGGGCTATATCTTTAATATCATCAGGGGTGACAAAGTGGCGCTTATGAAGAAAAGCACATGCTTGTGCGGCATTATAAAGGGCAATAGTTGCACGAGGGGAGGGACCACTCGTAATATATGAAGCAAGGCTGGTTAATCCATAGTTCTCTGGGTTTCTCAGTGCGAATATGATGCTTAAGATATAGTCGACAATACGTTCATCAACATATATGTGTTGCACAAGTTCCTGCGCAGCCATGATCCGCTTTCTGTCAACGACCTGTTGTATTTGTTTTACAGTACGTGTTGCGTAGATAATCTCTTTTTCTTGAGTCATAGTAGGATAAGAGATTAATACCTTAAAGAGAAAACGATCCATTTGTGCTTCAGGAAGACGATAAGTACCTTCCTGTTCCAGGGGATTTTGGGTTGCAAAAACTAAAAATGGTTTATGTAACATGAAGGTTGTTGTGCCAATGGTGACCTGGTTCTCTTGCATCGCTTCAAGTAATGCTGCCTGTACCTTTGCCGGAGCACGGTTAATCTCATCGGCGAGGATGAAATGGGCAAAAATAGGACCCTTTTTTGTATCAAATTCTTGTGTTTTTTGGTTATATACCAATGTTCCAATGAGGTCAGAGGGGAGTAGATCGGGGGTAAACTGTATTCGTTTAAATTCTAGTCCCAGGGTACCGGCAAGTGACTTTAACAAGGTAGTTTTGGCAACTCCTGGTATCCCCTCAAGGAGGACATGTCCGTCACATAACACCGCTATAAGCAGTGATGAAATCGCTTCCTGGTTGCCAATGACAACCTTATTAATTTCAACAGCGATTTGGTTAAAATAGACGGACTCCTCGTGAATACGGTCAATAATAGTCGGTTGGGGTGCGGTGCTAGCAGCTATGGATTCTTGAGCGTTCATAGATACCTTTTCTTTGCCATGCTTCGTTATTATATTTCTATTCTATCATGTACTGTATAGGTATTACAAATCGATTGACAATGCTCCGGTTGTAGGAAGGCAACCTCTCGCGATTGTATAAGGAATCTGGGTAACGTATGACTGGTATAAGGCGTCTGTGATATCCAGCGCGACGACAATATGAGGCGTAGGAAAACAGTCCCGTAGGTATGCAGTTGTTGATGCATGCCAGTACCATTGAAAGGTACACTCGGGAAATAGGTATGCAAAGAATGAGGCGATTTGCCACTGGCGTATTCTGTTGAGAATATGGGCTATGGACGGTGAGGGGTGCTGGTATAGGATGGCGGAGACGGTAATGTTTTGATATTGATATGTTTTATATACATCATCAATCCCATGGAAATGAATGTTCTTAAATCGGTATCTGTGGAGTATATTGGCGAGTATAATTGCGTCACTGAGGAGTCCAGCCGATCCCCACGATACATACCTGAGTTCTTCTTCTCGTATCCGTGCAGTTTGTTGGTATATCATGCGCTCAAATTGCTTGCGCCTTGCAGGGGTATATATTCGATTATTCTCACACCGGTATCCGACGCATTCAGAAAGTAATGAAAGAGGGTTTTCATAGTGATACTGTTCTATGAACTTTTGTACCGCCTGAGGTGTTATAACCCGTTTTAGCAAATTATCAAGAGCACTATTGCGCCGAACTACTTTACAAGGTCGATAGAGCAGTGCCTTGTAGAATGCAGTATGAATGGGACTATGTACCATACACGTTAAATGATCTTCCCGATTCCTGTATGTCTATAACGATATCCTTGCCAGCTGTATCAGTGGTAAATATGATGTCATGAGGATTGCCGGATGATTTTTGAGCCCCAAAGAAGGGGTAGTGTGTTATAGATAATTGAGTTCGATTGTAATATACATATATCCACCTCTGTGAGTAGTCATCAAACAGTAGCCAACCGCGCTTTGGGTCTGGATGCGGCTTAATGGAGGTTATTTTCGTATGGCAATCACCTAGTGAGCCAGAATAGACTTTTTCTTGAGATTGATATATGCTGACGTTATTTGATTCATATTCTACTATAAGAGTTATTGGATCTTGTAACGACATTAGTACCGCTTTATCACCTGAATATAGTGGTGTATGAATACCTAGGTACTGAGCTGCGTTGTTCCACATACCTAAGGACTTTGCATAGGTTGATAGTGGTAGTGATATGCCAATACTATACGATGCGTTGTCCAATCTTGGTGGTAGAATGTAGTAATGAATATTGTGTAACATGATGGGATACTGTAAGCCACTCTCAGAAATATCTTGTTGATATTCCCCTGTTTTTTCATAGCACCCTCTTTCAGAATTGAAAGAATAAAGATAAGCGTATAGATTCTTTTTACTCGTGTCAGACTCTGTGGTCCAGGATACCGCAATACATTCCGCTTTGGTATCGGGAGATATAATAATTTTCATTCCCTTGAGCGGGTCAGTTTTGCTCAGAGGAAGTGGGATAAGCTGGTGTAGTGGGCAGCCATGGTCTGACAGTTGCGATGGACGTCGCATCGTTTCTATACTATATGGTTGTGGAACACTGGGTGCATAACTGATATACGCAAATGCCTCGGGACGTATCGCGCTTATAGTAATGGTATGATTTTCACGCAGGTCCTTTGGTAACCTGTAATCAGGTATATGCACCGTTCTAAGGGGGGCCCAAGAAAAATCCTGATTATTGTGGATAGAGTTATTTTTTTTGTGGCGGCTGAAGTATTGTGCACAATGTTCAACCCACGCAATATTAGACCAGATACGTGGCTTGGAGGTCGACCCTTCAGCTTTCTCCTCCCCGTCCTCTTTTATTGTTACTGTTTTTATCAATTTTAAGGGCCTTGTTGTAGTTTTAGCAGATCTTGTGCGTATATGTATTGCATATAAAGCGCCAGCAGTGGCAATACCGCCCCCGATGATATGCCATTTATAACGATTCCATGGTGACAGAGAAGCTGTGGCTGGTTTTGGGCTTGCGAGCGCATATGGTGCCTTGGAGGACGCAGCACTGCTGCTTAATGGAGCAATGTATGCCGTGAGCAATAAAAATACTGTATATAGGTACATCATCATAGTGCCCTTCGTGCTGGTTTTTCTCCCTGCATCATGTATCAGAGATGGCAAGTGAGCAAAATTGTCCGTTTTCATCAGCGCGGGATACAAAGGTTATTTTACACCCAAATTGTTTTTCGAGCTGTAAAATAGCGTTATATTCTACTGCAGTGATATATTCCAAAATATGCGGCTGTACGTTAGCCACGATGACGGCTCGCGTGGTATGGCGAAGATAATCCTCTAAGGAACGAAGGACGCAATAGGCATCTGTTTGCAGTGAGTTGACCATGCCGAGTCCGTGACAGGAGGCACAGAGAGACATAATCTGCTGCATTAAGGTTTTTCCCGATCGCTTGCGGGTCATTTGTACAAGTCCAAATTCTGATACTTTTAAGACCACCGATTGGAACTTATCTCGTTCCCGCAACATACGTTCTAATGATTTATATAATTTTTGTTGGTTTGTATTGGTCGCCATATCGATGAAATCAATGACAATCAATCCTCCAATATTGCGCAGACGGAGCTGGCGTACAATTTCCTCAGCGGCTTCAAGATTAATGGTGAGTATTGTTTCTTCAAGGTTATTTCCCCCGAGATATCGCCCCGTATTCACATCGATAACGGTCATGGCTTCCGTTGCCTCAATAATAATAGAGCCACCTGATTTTAGATGCACCTTCTTATGAAGTGCCTGTTCAATATGTTGCTCTATGCCATAGGCAGTAAATAACTGCTGTTTTTCTGTATATAAACGTGCCTTAAAGGAGTCATCAGGAGAGCTACTTTTAATAAAAGAGTGGATAGAATTGAACATATCCTTATCATCACAGAGGATGACTTCGACGCTGGAATCTAAATGATCACGGACGATTTGGAGCCCGAGGTCAATATCCTGGTGAAGCTGCTCGGTGTTTTGTGCCTCTTGAAAACGCTTCTGGATGGTGTGCCATGTTTTGACAAGATATATAATATCCTGGACGATGGCCTCCTCAGGTTGGAGCTCGCTGGTGGTGCGGATAATAGCCCCCATTCCATCTGGAAGGTGATGGCGTACTAAATCACGAAGCCGTTTACGCTCCTCGAAGTTATCTATTTTTTTTGATATGCCAATACGGGGTATATTAGGCATTAGTACAATGAACCTTCCCGGTAAGGTGAAGCAGGTTGAGAGTTTTGCTCCCTTTGAGCCAATTGGCTCTTTAGTAACCTGTACGAGAACGGGCTCTTTTTCAGTGAGAATTTTTTTTATGTCGAGATGTTGTCTGACATGACTCCTCTCGTTTTTTTCTCGCTTTTCTCGTTCTTCCTCGGGAGAAATGTCTTCAAATTCATCGTCGCTTGCCATGCCGCGAGTCATCTTTTTTATGGCAAGGTCGCGATCTATCTCTGAAATATGGAGAAATCCCGCTCGTTCCTGCCCGATGTCAACGAATGCTGTCTGAATGCCGGGGAGTATTTTGGTGACAACCCCTTTGAAGAAGCTGCGTTCCAGCGATTGAGTGGTATGAGAGTCAAAATATATATTTTGTAATTTGTCATCCCAGGTTATCGCGATGCGAGTCTGCCATGGGGTATGATTAATAAAAATTTTTTTCATATGGATGCTGTGTAGTACCCCTCACAATGGGAGAATGATACGTTATTCGTAGGCAGTGTGTTACTAAACCTTCTTTTCTAAGCATACAATATATCTCCGGGAAGAAGTAGGAAATTCATAAAATTTGTGCTATCGTTACCTCGTGTTTGTGAAATTTGGACATAATTCTATACGGCGAGGGGTGTCATGGTTAAGTGTGTACTACGCAGTACTCTTTGTCTCGGTTTACTTGTTCTTTCTGGTTGTAGATTGAGAAAACGCTCAAAGTCGGGGGAACCTGAGATGGTGTCCCATGCTGCGCAGCCTACTGGAGAACGGTCAGAAGAAACTACTCGTATATCATTATTTGATGAGCACGAGGGTGCCTTTGTGCTTGAAGAGGATGACCATGCTTTTGTTCCTGAAGGGGCAATTCGTGTCGCAGGGGATGCCTTGTTTGATGATCACCGATCAATTAGTCTTGAAGTTGTCTATTTTGCCTTCGATTCTGATACCGTTGCACCAGAGTATCATGCAACGATTGATAGGATTGTTGCCGCCATTATGCCGCGTATTCATGAGGGTGCAGTCTTTGTGATTGAGGGTCATGCCTGTAATTCTGCAGGATCTGCTGAATATAACATGATGCTTTCTGAAAAACGTGCTCAGAATGTGAGAAAGATGCTAGTCAAACGCGGAATTCCTTCGAAACGGCTTAAAATAGTTGGGCGAGGATTCGAGATGTGTAAGGTACCTCATGGTACTCGAGAACAACAGGCTCCAAATCGACGTGTTGAGATATATGAGCTTACCGAACAAGAAATGAAGGGTACCAAGTAGCGGTATTCTTTCAAAGTAGCGTGGTATACCTATACACTCAAAGATAGGTGGGTCTGTCTTTGAGGGGGCATCATATGATCCGAGATTTAGTTCGTGTGATGTGTTTGGTATGGGGAATATGTGCTGCGCTCTATGGATTACGGTGTCTCTATGTGTGTTATAGAGAGCAGTTGCCGTATGATCCGCCACGTCCACTCTATAATACTGCGGGGATATGTTATATCAATTCCGTGATACAACTGCTTCGTACCGCTTGGTATGATTATCGACTACGAGGTGAAGTTGCCGAACAGGTTGAGCTACCGGTCTATAAGAAACTAAACGCTTTAACCAAGCAGGTGATGACTCTTTATGACCATAGTACGAGTTCACTAGAGTCAGATATGATAGCGATTGAACGGGCGGTGTATGAATATGATGACCGCTTTGATATGGGCGGCTTGGAAAATGGTTTATGGTGGTATGTGATGAGTGCCCTACTTGGTCGCCCGGTAGGATTAGTTGATTTAGCGCCTGACATAGTACCGAGTGCCGAATTTGGTATTGTTGCATGCCCGTCGTGGTTACCGGGAGTGGAGAAGGAGGAGTATGTAACAGAGGGATGTTCCGATGTGCATGCACTTCTTCGGCGGGTTTTATCACGAGAAATTAAGGCCCTACCGCGCTTTTTCGCCATTATTGGAGTGCAATGGGACACTGAAGTAAATATGTTCATGCAGGTGTCCTATCGAAAATTCCCTCTTTATTTTATAGCACGCCAGCGGGGAGCGATACAAACCTTTACCTATGAGTGTATCGGTATCTTGGCTGCAAGCGAAGCACACGCAGTGGCTTTTGTACGGCGTCGTGACAGTTGGTATATCTGCGATGACTCTTTTATTGAACCAGTGACTCAAGAATTCATGAATAAAGCGGCACAGTCGGGCCATTTGCCCATACCACACCCAGCCCCTAATAATGTTGCAGTTCCAACAGTGTTATTGTACAAACGATGCACTGGATGCTGCATTACGTAAGATGTCCTTCAAAATATTTACTGATATATAATATTTAATATAGTATTGTATATAATCTAATAAAATTTGGAGAGGGAGGGTCATGATACGGAATTATGCACGGTTTTTTTCTTTGCTAGGACTTTTGGCGTGTACCCTTTATATCAGATATAAGGTCGTTGCAGGTGCTCCCGCGGATATTAAGATGCGTATTAGTAACCCTACCAACACAGCAGTTATGGTATATCGTATAGATCCTTTAAATATTGCAATGCCGAGAGAGGCAAAATATCTTGGCCCTAAGCAGGAGCGTTATTTTAATGAGAACGTTGAGTTTTACGTTGATAAAAATAGTGTTATAGCAATACTCCCCTTGAATTATTCATTACCGGGCTTTAGGCCTTCCTTTGAGGTAATAGCGGATCTGGAACGACAGGCGGTCATAACCTTCCCAACGACGAACAAGTCTGCAATGAAATGGTTTTCAATTGTAAATGTACGAGCAGGGTTAACGAAGGCGTACTTTAAGGTCGATATTGTTCGGCAGGGTGAGGTATACCCAGAGTTAACACTTATTCCTGCAGTAACAGAGGTGCAAAAGGATGCGGTTCCACAATTTAATCTTATTCCGTGGAGTCCTCAAACGTAACAATCTTATTCTATGCAATGCGATAAAATGAATGTTTACCCGCCTTAATGAGCATGCCGGATTGCAAGGTTATTTTTGTTGTTGGATCTGTTATTTTTACCTCATCTATGGATACGCCTCCTCCTTCAATAAGCCGTCGTGCCTCTGAAGAGGTTGTTACAATGGCAAGATATTTGAGAAGGTCGACAATCCATACTGGATTATGCATTGTAGCGGGTAGTGGTATGATTTGTGCGTGGGAGTAATCATGTTTTTGAAACAGTTGCTCAAAAGTATGTTGTGCCGCCTCGGCTTTGCCCGTTCCCCAAAATTTGGCGATAATGGCGTGAGCCATCTGTTTTTTTAGTTCCATTGGGTGCATGGTTCTATCGGTAATAGCCTGTTGAAATATATTGATTTCTTCCCGTGATTTCCATAACAAAACTGTATAATAATGCCACATGAGATCATCAGATATTGACATAAGTTTGCCAAACGCTTGATGGGCAGGTTCTGTCAGTCCAATAATATTACCTAACGATTTGGACATTTTATGGTGACCGTTCAGTCCTTCAAGTAAAGGAAGGGTCATTACAATTTGTGGCCTTTGTCCGTATTGTTCTTGAAGGAATCTTCCCATGAGAAGATTAAATGTCTGATCGGTGCCCCCAAGTTCAACATCTGCATGAAGCGCGACTGAATCATACCCTTGCATAAGTGGATAGAGTAACTCATGAAACCCGATCGGAGTGTGTTGCGCAAGTCGCTGAGCAAAGTCCTCCCGTTCGATAATACGGGCGACCGTTACCTGTCCGCATAATTGTACCCATTCACTACTGGATAATGATCCAAGCCATTCTGAATTGTACCGAATGACGCATTGTTTTATGTCTAATATTTTACCTACTTGTGCAAGGTAAGTTGCACTGTTTTCTGTTATTTCTGTGGGTGATAAGGGTGGACGTGTTTTTGATTTTCCGCTCGGGTCTCCAATGCGCGCGGTAAAGTCCCCAATTAAAAATACAACGGTATGGCCTGCATCTTGAAATTGGCGTAATTTGCTCAAAACAACGGCATGCCCCAGGTGGAGATCAGGGGCAGTTGGATCGGCGCCAAATTTAATAATAAGTGGTCTGTCGGCCTGTAATCGTGCCTGTAAACCGTCTTTTTGATCGGTAGGGATAATTTCAACAGTGCCCTGTATCAATGCTTCGTAGTCTGTATGACGGTGAATGATGTGCATCAAATAACTCCACAGTAACTTGCAATACTATATGCCATAATAGCCATACCCCGCATGAGCATGATACGTAAAAGGGGTGAGAAAAATACGAATATAGTTAAAGGTCCTATAATTAAAATGAGTTCTGAATATTGCATATAGTTATATCCATTCTGTGCGCCCAAATATAATACATGGTAAAACGCATTATGGACAAGGCTCCAAGTTGCAAGAAATATATTGAGTGACGTTATTGCGATAAGGATAATAGCGGTTACCAGTGTTGCCGATGATGCGCCTGCAGAGATCATGGAAAGTTGATACGTTGATATTCCTCGAATAAAGGAATCGAGCAATATGTAGTTAAATGCAAAGCAGAGCGATTGTGGGCCGATAAGAAATATATTAAGGGTTAAGGCTGTTACGGCAAGTACAATAGCAGTTATTGGTTGTGTGAGATATACGAGTAATACCCGCAAGCTCTTATAGGGCGCGCGTACATTTGTCGGGATGAAGGGTAATAGCTTTCCCCACCCGAAGCCAAATACAATAGTGCATGCAAGTCCAAACCCATCTATATACCAATAGGGATGAAAACTCAACATGCCAAGAGATGCTGCAGTGTCATCACCTGCCCATTGAGCAACGAGTGCATGTGTGGTGCCGATAAGGGTGACGGAGAACAGATAGGCAAATATAAGTGCAACCGCACCGATAAGCAATTCAACACTGAGAATTGGTACCATGCATTTCCCCTATACATTGTAATAATTTTACCCCACGCAAAGCCGGGATAGTGTAACAACAGTTCAACCTGTCCGAGGTAGCTCTACCATAGTTTGTAGTAGTATGTGCTCTTTGGTTGCTGTAGTTTGCTACTATGTTGACCTATTACCATACGAGCGACCGTGAGAAGGCTTAAGTCGGACATCTATTTTACTATACCGAAAAGATCTTTTTTCGTAAAACTTATGCCTACTTGCCAGTATTCTATCGTTACTATAGAATAACCTGCCGGATCTGTCTGTTGAAGCTTGCCGGTACGATTTTGCCACGCAAGTTACTCCGTACAGGGCCGGTAACTCAGGCCCGACAATGGTGCTCGTCAGAACATCATGCCAGGATACGTAAAGTCGGATACGTAAGATAAGTATTGTTTGGTAGACGGGATGTAGTATGAATCAACCGATGGGTAAACAAAAGGGGCTCGATAGCTCTGAAGCAAAAAGATATTTGGGCGCAGCGCTGTTTTTAGGGCTACTGCTTATTATTATGACCATTATATGCTATATTCCTTCATTGCATTACCCTTTTGAATTTGACGATCTTTCCAACATAGTTCGGTGTTTTGAGTTACGATGTGCTTCATGGAAGTCATTACTCTTCTCGAGTCCTCGATGGATTTCGCGTCTATTGAATAGTTGTTACTATGCCTTATTACCTGAAATTCAGAAATATGATCCTTATTTTTATCGTCTTGGTAACATTATTATTCATTGTATTGCGGGGGTTTCATTTTTTCTTGCCTGTCTATTGCTGAGCGGTAATTCTCGACGACATCACTGGTTGCGTCAGCATGGGTTGTTAGTAGCCTATCTTTCTGCAGGTATCTTTTTGCTGCATCCGGTTGAAACGCAGACTGTATCATATGTTATTCAAGGACAACTTGAAGCAGTTGCTGGTATGATTATTATGCTTATGGTAGTGATGTTGGGCGCATACGTTCATACACAACACCGATATGTACGTCTACTGTGTGTGCTGGGGCTTTGGTTGTTGGCCCTGTTGGGGACCGGTTCTAAAGAGATTTTTATTGTTGCACCGGTACTTATGGTATTGGTTGATTGGTTTTTTATTGCTGAGGGTGATCAACGTATGCTGATCAGTCGGTGGTGGCTGTATGCACTTATTGGCATAACGGTACTAACCGCTTATCTCTATTATCTACAGCCCTCCTATTTTATGCGAGTATTGAAAGGTAATATTGAGGTAGTGAGCAATGTAGGGAATACATTAACCGAAGGACGTCTCGATCTCATTACCCCATGGGCATTTTTCATTTCCCAATTTAAAGTAATCGTTCACTATTTTTGGATATTCCTATGGCCGTGGAATATGAGCGTCGATTATGACTGGAAGCTGAGTAAGCATATATGTGCTCCTGATAGTATAATCCCCCTTTTACTGCTCTGTGTAGTTGCATATATTGTTATTCAGCGACTCCGTCGTAACCCAATAGATTTGGTCAGTTTTTGTGCCGTATGGTTTTTTGTGACCGTGCTTCCAAGATCAAGCATTATTCCTTCCACCGAATTATTGGTGGATTACAAGACCTATACCGCAGCCTTTGGAGTGTGTCTTTTCTTAGGTCTTATAGGTTCGTATGGGTTGTTACGTCTGATGCAACACAGTTGGTGGCGTGGCGGTATGCGCAGCGTATATGTAGTAAGTACCATTGTACTGCTGTGTATTGGCTACGGTGCGTATCGGCGAAATTTAGTGTGGCGTTCTGCTGCCGATTTTTGGATGGACATTATTCTGCATGCACCTACGAAAGCGCGTGCGTATAACAATTATGGTGTAGCGTTATGCGAAGGGGGGAACTTTAAGGAGGCGGTGGTATATTTTCAGCGTGCCATTGCGTTAGATAACATGTACGCTGATCCCTATACCAATTTATCAGTAGCATATGGCGCCTTAGGACAATTTGATAATGCTGTTGCTGTAATGCGTCATGCAATTCGCATTATGCCAACGCAGCCAGAAGCGTATAATAATTTAGCGAGTACACTCATTAGTATGAGTAAAGATGACGCGGCTGAGGAGTTGCTTAAAACAGCGATTCAGCTACGGCCTCATTATGGAAAGGCCTATTATAATCTTGGACGGTGGTATTTATTGCGTCATCGCGACGGAGAGGCGTATGAAGCCTTTAAGGCTGCTTGTACGCAAGCAGATTTAGATAATGAGATGGGTTTTGCGGCGATTGGTAACGTATGTGGGTTATTAGGGAAGTGGGATGAGGCAGTAACTTACTATACGCATGCATTAGCATTTAATCCCCATTCGCAAAAATATCAGATCTGTCGTGCGTATGCTGCAGGCATGGCATGCCGATATACAGAATCAGAGGCGTGGTATAAACGTATAGTACAGGATACACCTCAAAATCATGCAGCATGGGTACAATATGGGGATATGCTTGAACGACAAGGGAAGTATGCACAGGCGCTGAAATGTTACGATCAGGTGCATGTAGGCAAGGTTATTCCTTTGGAAGTTTTGAGTAAAATTGCACTATGTGCGCACAAGCTTGGTGATAGGAACACGTCCTATGCCGCTGCGACGCGATGTCTTTCTTGTCCTGAAATTAAGCCAGAAATGAAACAGGCATTGGAGAAGCTCATGGGCAGTATGGAGTAATCTGAGTATTATCAGGTGAAGCGTGCTATTGCTTTTAAGATCCTTCATGGGAGTAGGCTTACTTTGAAGGAATGTGATATACGGGGTATGGTGTGTTTGTTATCGAATAGATTGATTGTGGTGAATGTGTACCTATGCAGTATGTGATATGGGTCGCCAGTGGCATAAGTCTATGTATTGCCAGTAGCGAGGGAGGAGATTCGCGATATGTTATCATCAATCATAATTATGGACCATCAGTGCTGAATATCACCAGTGCTCCAATTGCGCACCAAATTACGCAACATGCAGCCCCGATTGATATGCAGCACGTTGCCACGCATATGCCCATTGGTGTCGCTGGGGTAGTTACCGTATCATGGTCTTCTTGGATCAAGACCGCTGTTGCCAACCGTGTCCTTGGTTGTCGTACTCGTATGAAAACTACAGGGGCACAGATTTGGAGTGGCTTGTGGCGACATAAATGGTTGTTTTGTCTCCAGGTTTTATTCTGTTTGTATCTTTATAGCAACTATCGCCTGTTTAAGATGGGTACTTATATGCGAGCTTCGAAGCGTCTGGTGCAATGGGATGCTCTTATGCATAGTGCTCAACGTTGTACTATGAGCCCTGCAGAGATTGTGACCTCTTTGACCTCCCATATGCAAGAATCGTCCTCAGAGCTATCTCTCACGGTACCGGATATGCAGTGGGCGTGCATGCGGGCTCTTGATGAAGAGGAGCGGGTGGTGCGTAACTATATGTGGTGGGTGCAGTGGATAACCATAGCTGACAGTTTTTGTACTCGTACTGCACTATTTTGGTCAGAGCTCTGTGCAGCCTCATTTGGGATTATGGGTGGTTCTATAGTTCGTGCAGTATTGGGTATTATACGAGTTCGTTCGCTTCTTTCTATTGATGATGAGCTCGTATTACAGATGCCGGAATATCTAGCGCGGTTGCGAAACTTACGGAAGCTAATTGCACAACCATAAGTTGTTTAGTAGGGAGGTGAGCTTCATGCTATACTATGAGCATGTACTAAATCACGTGCATCTCATATGTGCAAGGACCCTGTCTTCTATGGAAAAACAGTATAATCATCGCCAGATTGAACAACAAATGCGTGATCTTTGGAATGCTGAAAAGGTCTATCAGGTAACGCATACTACCGATTCGCTGGTAAGTATCGATACGCCGCCGCCGACCGTATCAGGCGCACTGCATATAGGACATATTTTTTCATACACACAAACTGATATTATTGCCCGATTCCGTCGCATGTGTGGGGAAGCGGTATTTTATCCATTTGGTTTTGATGATAATGGACTTCCAACGGAGCGTTTTGTTGAAAAAAAACGGGGTGTTTCTTCACACACGATGACTCGAGCAGCATTTATAGAGCTTTGCCTTGAGGAAACGGTTGCGGTAGAGGCAGTATTTAAGTCCTTATGGCAGCGAATGGGGCTTTCGGTCGATTGGGACTTCTGCTATGAAACGATTAGCCCACAGGTACGCGCTCTCTCGCAACGCTCCTTTATTCGATTATTGCAAAAAGATATGGTGTATCGAAAAGATGAACCATCATTATACTGTACTGCCTGTCGTACTACTGTTGCACAGGCGGAACTTGATGATGTTGAACAATCAACGGTCTTTTATGATATTACGTTTCAGTCTGAAGATGGTGTACCGCTCCTCATTGCAACCACTCGTCCGGAGCTCCTTGCTTCCTGTGTAGCACTTTTGTATCATCCTGATGATATCCGATATCAAGCATTACAAGGAAAAACCGCCCGCGTGCCGTTGTTTGGATACATGGTGCCGATTCTTGCCGATGCATTGGTGGTGCCCTCCAAAGGTTCTGGTTTGGTCATGTGCTGTACTTTTGGTGATTCTACTGATGTACTCTGGTACAAAAAGCATGGTTTAACCTATCGTCCTTCTATTGGACGTGATGGGCGATGGGTTGCAGAAACAGGTATATTAGCTGGTTGTACTGCAAAACAGGCCCGGGAGCGTGTAGTTATTGCATTGACTGATGCGGGTCATATACATGCTCATAAAGCGGTTGTGCATACCGTTAATGTGCATGAACGATGTAAAAATCCCATTGAATTTCTTGTGTTACCTCAATGGTTTTTGAAGCTGTTGCCTTATAAAGATGAATTTATTGCACTTGCCGATCGTATACAGTGGTATCCTGCCTTTATGAAGTCGCGGTATGTGCATTGGGTTAAGAATATTACCTGGGATTGGTGTTTATCACGGCAACGATTTTTTGGTATACCCTTCCCGGTGTGGCATTGTGTAGATTGTAGTGCAGTGTTAACAGCTCCTGAGACATTGTTACCGGTTGATCCTCAAGAACGGCCATGGGAAGGTACCTGTACTACTTGCGGCGGGAGCGTTATTGTCCCCGATGGTGATGTTATGGATACTTGGAATACCTCATCATTAACTCCCTATATTTGTGAGTCGATACGGACTGGTGAAACCGCGGTATTTGATCGACCATTTACGCCAATGGCGATACGTCCTCAGGCTCATGATATTATTCGTACCTGGGCCTTTTATACGATTGTTAAGGTATGGATGCATCACGGCACAATTCCATGGCATACCGTAGTAGTTTCTGGCCATGTGTTGAGCGGTGCTCACGAAAAATTATCAAAATCACGAGGTAATAGTACGCTTGATCCCGAACAGTTACTGGAGCGATATTCCGCAGATGCAATACGGTACTGGACTGCATCTGCGACCTTAGGACATGATATTGCCTTCTCTGAAGCGCAATTGCAGGCGGGAAATCGACTTGTCATAAAGTTGTGGAACGCCTTTCGTTTTATTGCAGAGCATTCTATGCAGGCAATGCAGGAACAATCATTGCAGCAACCAACACAAGTAGTAAATCGATGGATTATACATGCGATGAGTGTTGCCCACGAACAGTATACGTTCAATTTTTCACGTTATGAGCCGAGTTTGGCACTTGATGTTGTTGAACGATTGTTTTGGAACGATCTGTGTGATAATTATCTAGAGCTGATCAAGGATCAGCTGTTTCATCCGGAGCGGTATGATGCCGCGACTGTCAGTGAAACAGGACTAACCCTGAGGCGGGTGGGCATTGGCATATTACAGCTTTATGCACCGTATGTACCATATGTGACTGAAGCATTATATCAAGCGATATATCGAGATCAGTATAAGTATGCTTCGATTCACCGTACCCATTTTAGGGAGATTCAGTGCATGTCTCATGATACGGTTGCTGCGTCGGTGATGGAAATGGTGCTGAGGATTGTTGCACAGGCGCGCCGTCTCAAAAGTGAGCGGCAGGTTGCACTACGTACTGATATTGCCCAGCTAACCCTCTATGCACCGCGAGAGCATCGAGAGTTTTTAGCTCATCAAGAGCAGCTGATTGCCGGTGTCACTCGAGCAGCCTCAGTAGTATGGTCTGAGGAGGATGGAGTAGAGCAATTGGAACAACGTGATAATACGTGGTACATGTCGGTGGTGGTTCTTCGATGATTGTGATCAAAAATCGCCAAAGAACGGTGCCTATTGATGTGAACCGGTTATATCGTGAAGTGGCACTGATTATCGCTTTGTTGGGTTATGAGCAATATGATATTACCGTCGTTATTACCAATAATCGTACCATACGACGATTTAATAGGGATTTTCGATCGGTGGACACGGTGACTGATATACTTTCATTTCCCTATTATGCGGATGTAATCGCTGGTGATCGTATTATACCGAGTAGTGATGAGGAGCATATCCTTGGTGATATTGTTATCTCCGCCCCTTACGTTGCCTCTGCAGCACGTGAGCATGGTGTGCCCTTTACTGATCGCATGCGTATGTTACTGGTGCATGGAATATTGCATTTGTTGGGATATGACCACGTTAACGATACAGACTATGCACAAATGCAGGTTGAAGAGAATCGCATACTGCAGCATTTAGAAACAATACCTTGAAGGGTATGGTTATCAAAAAGAACTGGGCTTGAAATTATATATTCAAGCCCAGGTTGATGTTATACGGCGATATTACACACGATATTACTAAGGCCTGTACTACAACATGCCTCGGTGCCTAATTTTGCACAGTGGCGTATGCGGGCGGTGCTGAAGGAGTGGGAGTGGTTTCTTCGCTAGGATGGATGTTTTTTATCAGGTTAGCAAGTTGTTTTTGTATTGCTTCCACCTTGTTTGCACTCGTCATAATATCACCAGAAGGCGTTCCCTCTTTCTGTGCGAGCGTATTGAGTTCATTTTTAACGGTATTGACATCGATGCATATAGCAGTTAGTGCACGGATATTATTGCGTGATAGATACGCGTGTTGTTTATACTGTGAAATCTGATCTTCAAGAGTGCCGACACGGGTTTGTAGTGCTGCGATCTGTCTGCTTTTTTCTGCTATCGTTGTGCTTCCCTGAGAAACCGATGCCTGTATGACTGTTTGTTGCTCTCGCATTTCAGTTTCAAGCCGTTTTACTTTTGCTTCGAGAGCACGTTTTTCCTGTTGTGCTATTTTCAATGCATCTTCATGTTTCATGGTATCGACAGTTTCACCAACCTTGTTTATTACTGTGGTAAGCGTTTGTTCTGCTTTCAATCTACGAATCTCCTGTTCTAAGCCACGTACCTTTTCCTGGGTATGGGTTAAGTCAGATTTTGCTTTGCTATAGTTGGCAATTAAGGATTCCCGTTCCTTGCGATTGTTTTCGATTGCTTGCATTTCGTGTAGTGTTGCTGCTTTTTGACGCAGTTTTTCCGCCTCTGCTTTTTCTGCTTCGGTCACTTGATGGAGCATGGCGGGGAGCTGCTCATTCTCTTTTGTAAATTCAGGTAATTGTACAATGGCATTTCGTATGTTATGTAAGTCGGCGATATATTGGCTATTTTTTGCGAGCATGGCTGTAGTGTGAGAGTCTTGATATGGCTGTTGGTCTAAGTCAATGGCATATTGGGAAAGTTTTTCAATGACAGTATTTATAGATTCTATTGCTGCGCTATAAGGGACGTTGATAAGGCGTTTGATGCCCGCCGATGTTCCTGCATATTGCTCCTTAATGCGGTGTGCAAAGTTGGTCGTATTAATATATTTTGCGAGGGGGAGGTATGATCTATCTACCTGGGTATGGATTCGCGTGAGTTCTACGAAGGGCTGAGTCCTCTTGGCAACAAAGTCTACGATAGCGACATGTTGCAATAACAACGACTGTTTATAACGGGTAAGAAGGTTGAGATACTGTTCCCGTTGAGTAGCGATAGTTTTTTCACGTTCATGAGCATTAAGCTGCTGAGGAATGGTACGTAATGATTCGATTGCATGTGATACTTGACGAGCGTTGCTTTCTACCAAAGTTTTAAATTCGGTGATATAGAGGTCCTTCTGTGCAGCTTCTTTAAGGTATTCAACAATATCCGTATGCTTGCTATCAGGAGTATTGAAGAGCCTGTGCGTACTTTCTATGGACTCAAGAACTTTTTTAGTCTCATGAATGATTCCTTCATATCGAATACGTCGTTCTTCAGCGCGTTTGACGCTGGTATGGTAGCAGTGGGTGAGTGTGGAGAAAACTACAGCAGTACACACATAACCACAAGCGATACCATACCCGAGATCCTTCATTAGGCCCTGGGGTAAACCCGCCTCTACTTCTGGACAGCGAAACAATACCCCCAGGATGAGGAGGATGATAGATATGTGTTGTTTGAGGGGAAGCATGATAGAACTCCTTACTTTAGGTTATTAATATTGCTTACAATACACCCTTTTTTACTGTTTTGACAGGTATTGCCTAAAAAATAGGGCAGTTCTGGGGGCATTTTTGGGCCTTATTCTCCTACGCCAGAATACACCCCAGGGCTGTACCCTTATGCATCCCCAGGTTCAAAAGTCAGGGGGCTATACCTTACTATTTCCGGCTTGGCCTGTAGGCCGGTCCCCCTCATCACGGTTTTCAGGTCTTTATCAGTGTAGTTGGGGCGTTTGACCTATATAATATTTCAGATAGAATTAGAATATGATCATGGTTTAGAAAAACATATCTAGGCCTGATTTATGTTAGATAGAACTAGAGAGGTATAACCTATGAAAATAAAACGAAACATACTATTCCCGGCAATTATGCTGGGCGCTTTGATGGCTTTCGGGCAGATCAAGGCTATTGGCTTAAGATTGAACGCATATCAAGAGAATTTAGCTACTCCAACCGTTGAAACACCTTCGCATACTCTTGATTTTGCAATGTTTACTCACGCTGATCAAGAAAAGCTATGGGATGATGCTGACGTATCTGAGTTAGATATCAGCTATACAGAAAACGTGCAGCCAATAACTGCTACTACTATAGTCGGAGAATCACATTTTGATGCTCTTGGTGCATTAGCTCAATCTGGTCAAGAAGCAATTGATGCTTGTCTTGTTGATGAAGCACTCGGTGGACTTCCAAATAACACAGTATCTCATGATCAACTTTTACCTGCAATTGAAGTTGCGGAAAAAGTTATTGATATGAGTACAGATATGCATATAGCTTTACTGAGAGCAGATCAAGAATCACTTTTAGGTACGCTTGCATGGAAAGCAAATGATTTGTACGATCAAGCACGAAATTGTGTATCTCATAATGCTGAGTCGTTGAAAAACAGTGTTACTCAATGGTCGAAATTACCAGATAAAGTTGCAAGCTTTGATGCAGATGATGGAAGTTACACGGACGGGGATTACTACAACGTCGCTTCTGAAGATGCTGATGCTGGGTTATTTGAAAATGAACCTGTGCAAGAGGCGTCTATGGATGCTGATGATGGTTTGTTCTCAGGTCATGAAGTGTCAGTACTTGATACGGTAAAAATGGCCTTTATTGGTGCATGCGCTGCTGGTAAACAAGCATATAACACTACAACCGTGCAGACTGGTCATGCGATAGAAAAAGGTCTTCAGTATATAGCGCCTGCAGTTGCAAAAGCTCAAGAGCTTGCAAACGCATACCCACAAACAGCAAATGTTCTTACCTGTGCAGCTGCTGTTGCAGCCTGCTATGGAGCAACAAAAGCTGTTGTGAGTATTCACAATAAAATCGTTGCTATAGCAGCGGATAAGCAAGAAACTCCAGGCTACAGTAACGAAGTGGCTATGCGGATAATGCGTGGGGATTTCCTCAACAAGGATAAATAGTCCTTAAAAATACGGTTATTCCGTACTAAACAGTACCGGTCAAGAGACAGTACCTCTCTTGACCGGTACTGTTTTTTCTATAAATTCTGTAACAATTCTGATTGCGGTACGGTAATCATAGTACGGGTGGTCATGTGCTTGATCGTCACGGTGCCTGCTGCTTGTTCATCAGACCCAATGATAATACAGGCGTGTGCGCCTCGTTTATCGGCAATACGTAACATTCTTTTTAATGAATCACCCTGGAGCAGTATATCGGTGGCATAACCCCGTGTATACAAGAAATCAAAGAGATGCATACCTAATGATTGCTGTTCAAAGGAGAGGGGTACAATGAGATACAGTGCTGGATCAGGAGGTAGGGGAAATGTTTCTTCAACGAGAAGGAGTAACCGCTCAATACCAATGGCTGCACCTATGGAAGGGATGTCGGTCTTGCCGCCGATTTCTGTTGCGAGCTTATTATACCGCCCCCCCCCCACAAAAAGTAGCCTGTGCTCCTAATCTGCTACTGGTAAATTCAAATACGGTCTTTTCATAATAATCCAATCCTCGTACGAGGTGGGGGGTATAGATATAATTGACCGATAACTGTTGTAATATTGTTTGTAATTGATTCCACTCGGTGGTACAGGTGGCACAAAGACTCTGCGCAATGTAAGGTGCTTTGGTGAGTACTGTTTGACAGGAGGCGATTTTACAATCGAAGATACGTAATACATTGGTCTGGAGACGTTCTTGGCAGGTGGTACAGAGTACATCTTCATGATCTTCCGCATAGCGACGGATGAGTGTTGTGTAGGCAGCTTTATCGGTACTGCAACCCATGTAATTGATAAGAAGTACATGGTCGCGCATGCTGAATCGTTCGGTAAAAAGTCGCTCTAGTAATAACAGCAGCAGAGCATCTTCATATACTGAGGATGCGCCGAGCGTTTCGATACTCACCTGGTGAAACTGTCGATAGCGTCCCTTCTGTGGTCGTTCGTGACGGAACATTGGTCCGACAGTAAATACTTTCCACGGTTGTTCTTGTACTGCCTCATTGAGATATGCACGCATAATAGCAGCGGTTGCCTCGGGACGAAGGCAGAGTAGTGTTCTTTCTTCTGCAGGCGCATGTGCAGAGGCCACGTAATACATCTCCTTGCTAATGACATCAGTCCCCAGGCCTAATGATCGTTGAAATAGTTCGGTATGTTCGATGAGTGGTGTGCTTATTTCAGAAAATGTTGCGCGGGTAAGGTATTCCTTAATAGTGGCGAGAACGGCATTGTAAAGCTGCATATTGAGCATATCGTGTGTTCCCGGAATCCGGTTGATCATGAGGTGCTCCTTTGTCAAAATAGTTACATGTATACCAGCATATCACAGAGTATTTATATACCGTGCTACAAAAAATGAAATGTTGACTTTATTTCTTCTAACTGAGTATGAGGATTAGTAGGTTGTGGGATTACAGATTTATGTGAAATAAGGAGTACACCCGTGGTTAAACAAAGGGGATTGCGTTGCGGGGTAGCTGCGCTGGTAATAATGTCGACAATACATGCTGTGTCGTCGGATGATGTGTATAGCAGATCATTCTGGGCTGACAACCAATCACGATTTCGTACTGGTTTTCCATTACATGATACGATGTTTCGAAGTCGTCGTATGGATGCAAAGTGTGATGGCATCGGAGGTGCTGTTGAGGTAGTGGGTTATTTTTCAAAGTATCAAGAAGATAAAGAAAACAAACACCTATCTCGATTCTTTATGCCATTTGGATTGACGCAGTTGAATGTGATTGAATATAAGGTGGGGGTAACCGATGGCGGTACTAATCCAAGCACCGATAACTCCGATTTAAATCCGAGCAAAAATATTGAGGCACGAAATTTTAACATTCAAACCTCTTCAACCACTACAACATATAGTGGGTCGATTCGGTTCTGTCCAAAGCAAGAGATTGGTGGTATAGGTTTCTCTTGGATGCAGACGCTGTGGCGTGACTGCGAAACAGAAACACCAAAATTATGGTTCCAGGTCTCATTTCCTGTTGAAATGGTAAAACGACAGTTGATACTTCGAGAAACCGTGTTTAGTGATGGTGGCGGTGCTGCTCCGGTAACTGGTCTTGATGGTGCTCCTCGTGTTGGGAATATGACCCAGGCCTTTAAGCAAATGAATTGGAATTATGGTCGCATTGATGGAAAATGTCGGCATGAATGGAAAGTGGCGAACGTTGAAGTAAAACTGGGCTGGGAAACGTACTGGAGCGAATGTTGCCAACTTGATGGCTACATAGGATTTGTGGCACCGACTGGCACTAAGGTAGATAAATGTGTTGCCAAATATATCTTCTCACCAGTGGTTGGTAATAACCATCACTGGGAATTTATTCTCGGAAATAACTACCATGTTGACGCGTGGCAGCATAATGAACATGCAGTGCGTTTGAACTATAATATGAACAGTCAGATTATCTTTAAAAATGAACAATGGCGTATGGTTGGCCTAAAGGATAAAGATTGGTCCTGGTTCCAAGAAGTATATAGTTCATTAGACCAGGCACAAGCAGCTGCTACAGCGGCAGATCCTAATTCTGGAACCTCAGGGGTGAATGTCTTTACCCGTAAGGTTGAGGTGTCACCACGTTACGCATTTGATATTAACGCGGCGGCAATATACACCTATTGTAACTGGACTGCAGAGGTTGGCTATAATTTCTATATTCGTCATTCAGAGAAGCTGGCATTGTGTGGTAAATTTACCGACCAAATCGCTATCAAGAGCATTAATGGTATTGGTCAGTTGAGCTTAGCACGCAACATTGGTAAAAATTTCCGCTACGACAGTTACGATGTGACCGATTATTCATTAGTACAGATTAAAAAATCAGATCTCGACCTGCTATCCGCAAGTCATCCAGGGATATTGTCAAACACAATCTATGGTGTTGTAGGGTATGACTGGAAAACCTGTGATTATCCATTATTTGTTAGTGTTGGTGGTTCCTATGAGTTTACCTCAATCAATACGGCAATCAATCGATGGACTGTCTGGGGTAAATGGGGCATGTCATTCTAATATGATGAACGATGAGAGGAATAAAATATGAATATAATCATGAAGAACATAATCAGGATGTACTGGTATACCGGGTGCCTGCTTTTTGTGACAGGTATTGGGCTAGTGCAGGTAATGCCAGTGTACGCGCAAAAAGATGCTGCACAATTGCTGACAGAGTATCGCAAGGCATTGGAAGCATATAAAAAAAGGGATGGAGAATACGCAGATATATATGCAGTAAGCAAGTCTGATGTCGATGCACTCCGCGTTCTTATTAAAGCATACCGTGCCTTTGAAAAAACGGGACCAGCTTCGTCAAAACGTGCAGCGATTGAACTAAAAGAGAAGCTCAATACAACTCTTGAAGAGTTAGATGAATCTCTCGAAGAGACTATTAAGGGGCATACTGTAGAGTTGGAGCATAAAAAATTTGAAGAAAAACTCCATAGTAGACCACAAAAAGTGGCAGACTTTGTGGCTATTGCTAATGGTGCTGAACGCGTGGCGTACCAGGTTTTGGCTAGCAAAGAGTATAGTGAAGCTGGTTTAAAAGTAGTCAATTCTACGATTAATAGCCTTACTAGATTGAGAGCTGATTTTGAAAAATTGCCCTTACTAAAAAATGATGCAGCTATACGAGATGCTGTTAGCGCTGCCGAAGTAAAGCTAAATAAAGCGAAAATGTATATGACGAGTTTGCAGTCAAAGAAAGAACAAGAACGTAAAGAGCGAGAAAGTCAGGGCCATGGGCCTCATACGCCAGAAAAAGAACTAAAAGAAGAAGCGCCGCAACCTGAAGAAGAGCCACATAAGCCACAGACAGAAGAGCAACGGGCAGCAAGTCTTATTCAACGTGTAAAAACAATGACAGACAATTTGAAGTTAGCAAAGACTAAAGAGCGGCTAGAAGAAGTGTTTAGATTAAACAAGACATTGAACCTAGAAATAATTAGTTTTAGTGGTGGAAATAAAGAATTTTGGGCGCAGAAGGTTAGAGATAATCAAGGCATGTTTAATCAATGGAGCGAAGAACATCAAAATGCAGAGGACCGGTTGAAGAAACTCGAGGCGAAACAAGAGCAGGAACACAAAGGAAGGCCATATGAGGCACACTCAGAAGCGGGTAAGTTTATCACTCAGGTGCTTGAGATTACTCATAATCTGCTAGGCGCTAAAACTATTGAAGCCTTGCGAGAAGCGTTACAGAAATCTGACGCAGTGGAGGTCCTACTGAGTCAGTTGAGTCAGCCTGCCCAGCAAGGGGTAAGGGAAAGTCAAACCTATAAAGGGCTCATAGCACAGATTCCTATTGCAAGAACAAAGTTGATGGAGCTTGAAAAGAAACGTGCGCAGGAAGGTCAAGCGCAAGCAGAAGGTAAACAACAAGAGCAAGCCGCAGCGAGTTTCGTTACAAGAATTCGAGAATCGATGGCGAGGTTGCAAGCAGCACATGATAAAAATGCCCTAGATGCAGCGATGGGGGCGGATAAAACTTTGCATGCAGAATGGGTAAAGCTTGAGGAAAGTAACAAGGCATTTACGGACCTGGTTCGATCTACTAATAAAGATCTTATTGATGATAAATGGCCTGAAGCATTTAATGCCGCAAGTGGGCGACAAGTAGCATTGGAAACGAAACTATCTGAAGAACAAAAGCATGTCGCATCACAGCAACAACAGCGGGTAGGGAAGGTAAGGGCTTTAGTGGCAACCCTTGTAAACGCAAGTAAAATTGTGGTAAAAGCACAGGATTATAATTCTCGGGGTACTGTGCTTGAGGTTGTGCATCCTATTACGGAGGCGATTAAAGCTGCTGATACATATATTAAAAGTCCCCAAGGTTTAGATGTAAATGCTTTAAAGCAAGCAGTCGTAGATGGAAAGAAAAAAATACAAGACGAGATTGACGAGTATGTAGAGCTGCTTAATAAAGAGACAGGTAAGGTGTATGTATCTACCAAGCTTGGTGGTAGAGGACCGCAGGGTCGTGCTGATGATATGCAACAGGTAGTAACTGCGGGCGAACAGCTGCTTTCTATGACAGAAGGCATTGTAGGCATTAGTACTATTGATCTTAGTGGTGCTCTGAAGAAAGCGAATACACGATTGAAATCCCTGCGGGGCGAACCTACAAAAGAGCTAGAGAAAAAGAAAGAGACTGAAAAAGTAAAACCGGCTGAAGTGGAAAATCCTAAAGAACTACCTAAGAAACCTGAACAAGAGGTCAAGAAAGAGACTGCTGTTACCCAATTTGCACAAAGTATAGCAGCAGTTGTTGGCAAGCCAATTCCAGGCGTTACTGGTGACGCATCACAAGATGCTCCAACATTTGCTAATGTGCTCCAGGGCTTGAAGGCAATAGAAGGAAAAAGCAAGGAAATTTCTACAGAAGAGGCGACATACTTTAGAGCACTCGCAGCAAGGCCAGGGTTTTATAATGCTAAGCAACAGGAAGAATTGCTGACGCTAGTAAATAATATTGCAGCATTAGAGTTGTAAGAGGAGAATCACTGATATGAATATTATTATTCTTGATAATCTGAAGCAATGCATAGGGACCTTAATGTTCCTTTCATTAACACTATGTTCTGCCACCATTGTATGTTTGAATGACATAGAAAAAGGCGCCATTGCTTTTGCAGCAGGTATAAGTGGTACCAAAGGAGAAGCAGCATTAGGTGTTATTTCGATCCTTATCAAGATAGGTAAAGAAAAAGATGTGAATGCATACCTTGCCGATCCAGTTTATGCGGGTAATTTGCGTCAAATGGTACAAGTAAATATTGACAATAACAATCGTGTTGAAAAGGTAAAAGAAGCTATTCAAAAAGCGAAAGCTCTGGGCAGTGGTGGTGGCAAATCGCAATTAGCTAACGCAGAGGCCATAGATGCGTACTTGAAAACACAAAGCTCAGCATTTGCAAAAGAGCTTGAAAAAGCGAAGACTATTGATCAAAAGAAAGCCCTATTTATCAAAGTTACCGCTCAAGATCCTGGGAAGAAAGTTGCTCAAGCCTTGTTGGAACAATCGATCACGGAAGAAGAAACAAAAAAATTGAGCATTAGCACTGAGGAATATATGAAGCGCTATACATCGGCAATGAATAATACTTTGAATACGTTTTTTCAAGGTAAATTGCCGGGCTAGTTCTTAAAAATAAATGTTACAGAGAGCCCGGGTATCATACCCGGGCTCTCTTATTTATATTCACGAGTCGTCTCAACCTGTATTGGCCCTTCAGAAAGACCTCGAATAAATTGATAGACGTAAGGATTGTCCGATTCCCAAATGGTTGCAGCGTCACCAAAAAATTTAATCGATCCTTGATATAGTAATGCGATATTATCGACGTATTTAAAGATTTCTACATCGTGAGATACTACTACAGAGGTAATTTGTAATTGTTTCTGTTTGCTATACATCAGTTCATGGACAACGCGGGCGGTGAGGGGGTCGAGACCGGTAGTTGGTTCATCGTAGAGGATGGTTGAGGGATTGGACATGAGCGTCCGTGCAAGGCCAACACGTTTTCGCATGCCACCAGATAGTTCTGAGGGATATTTGTGCAATACGTCACGGGGTATTAGATTAACCTGTGTAAGCTTCTCTTCGACAATTGGTTGTATAGCCTCTAATGACATCCCTTGTTCGAGAAGTGATAATCCGATGTTTTCCAAGACGGTCAATGAGTCAAGCAGTGCTGCGAATTGAAACACATATCCACATTTTTTAAATATATCCTGCATGCCCTTTGCATCAAGCGCGGTGATATCGACATCATCAATATAAATATGTCCTGAGGTTGGTTTAATCAGGCCGAGTATCTGTTTTAATAAAACCGATTTTCCTTCTCCCGAACGACCGATGATACAGGTCATCTGTCCGGTTGGTATATCAAGGCTGAGATCATTAGTAATATAATGGACTCCGTCAAATGTTTTCTTAAGATGACGAATTTTTATCATGAAATTCCTGTTTCATTCAAGAATGAGCTGAGGAAATAGTTTGCAATCAAAATGAGAATGGATGCGACCACTACACTTCGGGTTGTAGCGATACCAACTCCTCGTGCGCCACCCAGGGTACGGTACCCGTTATACGTTCCAACCCAGGTTAAAATAAGGCCAAATACGCTCGATTTTATCAGTCCGCCAACGATGTCCTTAAGTTCGACAAATTGCTGGATTCCTGAAATATATGATTCAGGATTTTGCCCCATGAGATAAACGCAGTAGATATAGCCGCCAGCAATACCACAGATCATTGAGAATATAGTAAGAAATGGAAGGATCATAATGCCGGCGAGGATACGGGGAACGATAAGGTATTGAAAGGGATTGATACATAATGTACGTAAGGCATCAATTTGCTCCGTAATACTCATGGTTCCAATTTCGGCAGCGATGGCAGAACCAGCGCGCCCGGTCACCATCAACCCTGTCAAAACTGGGCCGAGTTCGCGGGTAAGCCCTAAGGCAACGACTGTGCCGATAAATTCTTCAATGCCAAATCTGCTAAACCCAATATTGGTTTGCAGGGCAAGTGCAAGACCGGCAGAAAGCCCAGTGAGAAAAATAATAGTAAAGGAATCAACTCCAATCTGTTTCATATGGAGCAAAAGTTGGGGAAGGTTGACACGTTCAGTGAACAACACCTTCAGTGCAGTGCCGAGGAAGAAGATAAAGCTACCAAGAATTTTTGCGATGCTAATAACAATTCTTCCCAAAGGGGTGATGAGAGGAAGGTTCATAGCAACCCTTATGTGTTATGGTATGTGCTGATCAGCAGGCTTGTTCGGTGTTGATGGTAACGGTTGTGGTATATCTGTAGCTTCCTGAACCAACGCTTGTGCTTGAGCTGCACGGAGATACCGTGATTCATTCATTTGTCGATTTTTGAGTAAAGCGAGTATCAACGACCCCCCCATTAAGCAAGCAACCATCCACCATGTTATTTGCTGAAATAAATCCTGTCCGCCAGTACCACCAAATAACACGCGCGCTGTACTGCCAACGCCACCAAGTACCCCTAAGCTGCTTTTACTTTTTTGGAGCAATACCACCCCGATGATAAGAAAACAGAGAATAACAAACAAGACATATAAGAGTCCGATCACAGTGTCAGCTCCTTGAGATTAAGAAAGGGTGCAAATGCAACGATTACCCACAGTATACATATATCCCCTCAGAGTATACACTATTTTGTATTTGTACACAGTCTCTCTTTAAGCGGTTTTGAATGATATACGGTCCTGTACATACTGTACCATAATTTCCTTTGTTTCTGGACGCTGTAAGAGGAGCTGTGCAATAGGGACGCTGAGCTCTTCTTGGATAGTACGTTTCAAAGGACGAGCTCCAAATTCAGGAATGTATCCCTCTTCGGCGAGATGTGTAATGATGGTTTCATCAACGGTGAGTTTAATGGAGCGTTCGTTGAGCCGTTCACGCAGCTGGTTGATCTGAATACGCGCAATGGCAATCATATCGGCCTGATCTAACCGTTTAAAGAATGCAATTGCGTCGATACGGTTGAGGAGTTCAGGGCGAAATGAGGATTTGAGTAAGGTGATTACGCGCTCTTCAATTGCTTTGGTAATTTCTTGGGCTTCCAAGATGATATCTGAGCCAATATTGGAGGTCATAATAATGATGGCGTTTTTAAATGACACGGTGCGCCCTTGGCTGTCGGTGAGTGCTCCCTCATCAAGGATTTGGAGGAATATGTTGGATATGTCGGGATGTGCCTTTTCTACTTCATCAAACAGTACCACACTGTATGGATGACGACGTACCGCTTCGGTGAGCTGACCACCTTCCTCATAGCCTATGTATCCAGGGGGAGCGCCAATAAGTCGCGCAACTGCATGTTTTTCCATATATTCTGACATATCGATTCTGACAAGCCGATGAACATCGTTACATAAAAATTGTGCTAATGTTTTCGCAACCTCAGTTTTTCCCACACCAGTGGGTCCAAGGAAAAGAAATGAGCCAATTGGTCTGTTTGGATCGGTTAATCCGGTTCGGTGCATTTGAATGGCATGGGTGACCGATTTAATTGCCTGATCTTGTCCGACCACTCGTTCTCGAAGTACCTGCTCCATCGTGAGCAATTTTTGCGCTTCCGATTCTTGGAGACGTTCTGCGGGGATACCGGTCCATCGTGAGAGGATGAGTGCGATATCATGTTCATTAACCTCTTGCTTGATCAGTGTGTGATCCAGCTTTTGCAAGATTTCTTGTTCATGGGCTAATGCTTTATTAAGTTGTACGAGTGTTCCATACTTAATTTCAGAAGCTTTTGCAAAATTTCCTTCCCGTTCTGCTTTGACAAAATTGAGTTGCGCCCCCTCAATCTCCTCTTTGAGTTTTCCGATACGTTCAAGTGGGGCTTTTTCAGCTTTCCACTGTTCAAGTAAGGTGTGATGTTTTGTTTTAAGAGCAGCGAGTTCCTCATCAAGTGCAACAAGTCGCGTTTGTGCCTTTTGGTCCTCTTTTTCTTTAGCCAGTGCAACTTTTTCAATCTCAAGCTGCCGTATTGAACGGGCGATGCGATCGATTTCCTCCGGGTGGGAATCTATAGACATTCGTACCATCGCTGCGGCTTCATCAATAAGGTCAATTGCTTTATCTGGAAGGAAACGATCGGGAATATACCGTGCTGATAGTCGTACCGCATCAACAAGGGCCTGATCTTTAATGCGGATTCCATGGTGTAGTTCGTATCGTTCCTTTAATCCTCGCAAAATTGAGATGGCATCATCAATAGAAGGTTCTTCGATTAACACTTTTTGAAACCGTCGTTCGAGAGCAGCATCCTTTTCAATATATTTTTTGTATTCCTTCAGTGTTGTTGCACCAATACAATGCAGTAAACCCCGAGCAAGCGCTGGTTTTAAAAGATTTGAAGCGTCTATACCGCCCCCGGCTCCACCTGCACCTACAAGCATGTGTAATTCATCAATAAAAAGTATCGTGCGATTAGTACCTTCTTCAATAGCTTTTAAAATTCCTTTGAGACGCTCTTCAAATTCGCCTTGATATTTAGTACCTGCAAGCAATGCACCAAGGTCTAGAGAATAGAGGGTATTTTTTTGTAAACCCTCGGGGACATCATTGTTAACGATTCGTTGTGCAATGCCTTCAACAATAGCAGTTTTACCGACACCTGGCTCACCAATTAAGACAGGGTTGTTTTTGGTGCGGCGTGAGAGAATCTGTATGACGCGTCTGACCTCTTCGTGTCGTCCAATGACAGGATCCAATTTTCCCTCGCGGGCAAGTTGTGTAATATTATGGCAAAAACGGGCAAGGAGATCTTTCGGTTGTTGTTCAGTTTTTTGAGTAGTCACGGTCCATACCTCATCTCGGGGTGCGCAATTCTTGAGAGTTGCGTAATTGGTGATAGCTGAGTGCAAAATGGTGCGCATAATCGCGCAGTGCAGTGAGCAGTTTGCCGATCGGTGTAGAAATGTCAAGAACTATACCATCAGGATGGTTACTCGTAAAGAGGCGTTCTTCACGCTTTGCGAGCGAGACAACAGAAAGATTGGGAACTATTGCGCGAACCGCGTTCAGTTGTCCTTTACCTCCATCAATAAGCAAGAGGTCAGGAGTATCCATTGATGTACGATAGCGGCGTCGTGCAACTTCTTGGAGTGCGGCATAATCGTTTTGCGTAGTTAATGATCGTATTAAAAAGCGACGAAATTCCTTGGCATGGGGAATGCCATTGGTAAAACGTATCGATGATCCGACAATTGATCTCCCTTGTGTGTGTGATATATCAAAGCAGTCAATGGTACGAATGGGCGAAGATAGGGATAGAAGCTCCTGTAACGCATGCTCGGCATGTGGATATATGTCGTAGCTGTGAGGCGCGGTGCCTTGGGATAGCTCTTGTGCAACAATATCGGCCTGATACCGTTGTGGAGAAAAATTGTGTCTAATGGTCTCAAAGATGATACGCATATGGGTTTGTAATTCGTGCAATCGTTTTGCTTGTTCAAACTGCAGGGATGCGCGCGCCGTGTCTAGTGCGTTCTGCACTGTTTGCAAAAATAGATCAGCATTTCCTGCAAGTGCCTCTTGTGCAAGCTGCATACGGGTACGATAGGCTTCAATATCGAATGATTCGGTACAACTTCCCGCACAAATGCCAAGATGGTATTTTAAACAGCCCTGAGGAAGCGACCGGGTGCATCGGTATAACTGGAATGTTTTCATCATATACTCATAGCAACGACGTACCGATCGACGGTGAGCAAATGGACCAAAATATCGTCCAGGTATATCTTTTGATCGCACTATGTGCAAAGCAGGTATCTTTTCATTGGTGAATACAAGGTATGAAAATGGTTTCCCACTGGTGAGTAATACATTGAATAGTGGCGCATATCGCTTGACGAGATATTCCTCGAGAAGTAGTGCATCAGATTCTGATCGGGTAACAATATAATCGATCTTGTGCGCGGCGCTGAGGAGAGGTGCTACTTTGTGGTGAGCTCGATTCATAAAATAGGAGCGGACGCGTACTGCGAGGGATTTTGCCTTTCCAACATATAATACTCTTCCTGACGCATCCTTAAAGAGGTAGACACCGGGAAGTTTGGGGAGATGTTCGGGGTAGGTTATAGAATGATGCATGATGGTGTTTCTTGTGGCGCTGTAAAACTTATTTTTTCTGCGCATTGAATGTTGCCATATGACTTTTTGTGTCCTCTGATAATGCCAGTCTCAACCGCATGGCTGATGAATCTATGGAGTGCCCATGCACTGATTCCGGTACATATGATGATTCCGGCAGCTATCCCTATCATCAGATATCGTACCTGTTTTTTATTGTTCCAATCAAAGTCTATCATTGTGGTGATAAAGGATTTGCCACGGTGAAAATATTCACGGGCCCATGCGGTCCAGCAATTACCTTCTCCTGTGATGGTAAAGGTGACTGTTGTTTTGGTTAGAATCTTGTCATGCAGCGACTCTGATCGTACCACAGTTGCCGATATATCTCGACCTACTACTGCTTTAATGAGAGAAAGCAAACTTGCCCGTACGGGGGATGCAACTCCTGACTGTATTTCGGAATGACAGTGTATCGCGGGAATGAGCAGGAGATGAATGATCACCTGATGTCTGAGTCTTACTTTTCTGGGGGGTAGTACGGTGTGCATCTATTTCCTCATGGAGAGCGTCTATCGTTTACGAGTGCTATAAAAATAAGTATGCTACTAAGCAGATATTATGCATATTTTCCCTTACTTCTTAAGGATACAGGATTATGGTTTCAGCGCCAGTGCGGTATACGCTCGCACTTATAGGTTTTCTCTTGGTAGGATATATCGGCTGGTCAGCATATGTGTATATTTTTGATACTACCGTTCCTGAAGTTACTGTAGTGGGGATAGAAGATGGGGATTGGTATGTTGGCGACGTGCCCTGTGTGATCGCCATGCGTGATCAGGCAAAAGTTGCTGACTTGTCCCTATTCTTGGATAGTAAACCGCTCGTATCCCATTTCAAAATTGGTAAAGTAGCTGCAGAACATACCTGTATTATACCAACAACCTCACTTCCCTATGGAAAACATGAGTTGCGTATTGTGGTGAGTGATAGTTCATACCGAAAAAATACCACTGAATGCCGTATACAATTTTTTGTCGATAATATACCACTACAAGCAGCATTTATTCGTCCTGATGTTGATATTAAGGTGTTTCAGGGGAGAACGTTGCATCTTATGTTTCAGGCAAGTAAGCGTATTAAATCGGCAG
>Ga0207160_1018_pt2 | contig 38473 bp, 25 predicted proteins | sample Alteio_BWMinHeat_21_FD_153510 | JGI IMG/M metagenome (GOLD analysis project Ga0207160, IMG submission 153510) | Enriched cells from forest soil in Barre Woods Harvard Forest LTER site, Petersham, Massachusetts, United States -... | ecosystem: Environmental > Terrestrial > Soil > Temperate forest >... | reverse complement strand
TTTTATTATTTATACTTCGAAAAAATGAAAACCTTATTGTAGAGCTCGATATAAAAAATACCGAAGAAGGCTTGCAAATAGCACCGCTTTTAATCGTCGTTCTTATTGAAAATGCCTTTAAATTTGTGAGCAATTCGCACGAAAATAAAATCGTCATCAAGCTTTATACAAATAGTCATGTGTTGCATGGCACATTTATAAACTCAATCGAATCGCAGCCTAATGTATTAAGCTCTGGTTCAAATGGCATTGGCTTAGTTAATCTAAAAAGAAGATTAGACCTTTTGTATCCTGGAAAGTATGAGCTCGAAAATAAAATTGAGAACACTTTTTACCAAACAAACTTAACCATCAACCTATCATGAAACTTAAATGCGTAATAATAGATGACGAACCCATTGCTAGAAAAGTGTTGCAGGAGTTTATTGTCGATATTGATTTTTTAGAATTGGTTGGTGAGGCCGAAAATCCGTTGAAAGCTTTGTCATTAGTAAACTCAAATGAAATTGACATCATTTTTTTGGACATTAACATGCCTAAAATTAATGGGATTGATTTTTTGAAAAACTTTAAAACACAAGCCGCCGTTATTATGACCACCGCTTATGCCGATTATGCGGTAGAAGCATATGGATTAGATGTTCTCGATTACTTGGTAAAACCAATTGCTTTCCAACGGTTTTTAAAAGCATGCACAAAAGCAAAAGAAACTTTGGCGGCTAAAAAAACAGTAACAAGCGTCCCACAAAAATCAAACGATCATTTTTTCATTAAATGCGATAATCAAATCGAAAAGATTTTTTATGATGATTTGCTGTACGCCGAAGCCATGCTAAACTATGTTATGTTATATACAAATACACGAAAAATGATGGTGTATATAACCATAAAGAGTTTAGAGGAACAATTACCGGCAACTATATTTTTAAAAGTCCACAAATCGTTTATTGTAAATATTAATAAGGTAAAAAGTATAGAGGGAAGCACCTTAGATATTGGAAACGCAAAAATAACAATCAGTCAAAACTTAAAAGACAAAGTCATTTCCGAAATAGTGAAAGGAAAAATGATAAAACGTTAGCATCTGAATATTATTTAAATTTGAGCATTAGAAACTAATATTTATCCAATTATTATCAAAATAAGATTTATGAAAAGAATAAGATTTCTTTGTCTTCTTTTATCTATCCCATTTACTATTTTTTCGCAAAACGAACAACTTGATTCGCTGTGGAGTGTATATAATAACAAATCACAGGCTGATACTATCCGATTGAGGGCTTTATATACCATTGCTTGGAGTTTTAGTGGAAACAATCCTGATACAGCCATTATTTTAGTTGAACAAGCAGAAAATCTTTTAAATAGCATCCAAGAAAATAAAAATAAAAAACGAATTGCGCAATCCTGTTTTATAATGGGTGTATCATATTTTAATAAGGCCAATCACTTAAAAGCCTTTAAATTTCTTTTAAAGGCTTCAAAAATATTTGAAGAAATTAATGATAAACAGAACGCCGGAAATTGTTACGCTAGTATTGGTATTTTATATTTAGAGCAATTTGATTTTAATAAAGCTTTAGAATATTTATTAAAAGCATTAAAGATAAAAACAGAAATTGGTGATAAAGCAAATATGGGGGTTTGTTATAGTAACATAGGCAATGTTTATATTGAACAAAAAAACTATACAAAAGCTTTAGAATATTCGTTCAAAGCATTGCAATTATTTGAAGAGACTGATTATATAAATGGAATAGGAGACTGTTATTCTAATATTGGATTTATAAATATGGAGCAAAAAAATTATGCAAAAGCCTTAGAGTATAATTTAAAATCTTTAAAAATTTCCAAAGAAACTAATAATAAACAAGGAATGAGAGGTGTTTTTGCAAACATGGCTAGTTTATATAATAGATTAAATAATTATAAATTATCTGTCCAGTATAGTGATTCGGAGTTAATAGTATGTAAAGAAATTGGGGCGATTGAAGGAGAACGAGAAGCTTACCAAAACTTAGCCGATGTTTATGTCAAAATAGGTAACTATAAAGATGCATACGAAAACTATAAAAAAAACAAAATATTAAGCGATAGTATTTTTAATAAAGAAAACGGCAGGCAATTAAATGATTTAAAAACTAATTTTGAAGTTGAGAAAAAAGAAAATGAACTAAAAGCTAAGGCAGATTTAGAGCGAATAATTATCGAATCTCAGAATAAAAGAAAACAACTTATTTATGCTTCTATTATTTTGATAATTATTGTAATAGCTTTTTTTCTACTAAACAGACAAAAACTAAAATCTAAAAAAGATAAAATAATATTTAACCAACAAGAAGCTTTATTGCACGCTGAAAAACAAAAAACCGAAGAGGAATTACTGAACGCCCAAAAGCTTTTAATTAATTATACCGAAAGTTTAATTGAAAAAAATAAGGCGATTGAAGAATATAAATCTGAAAACGAAAAACTAAAAGGGTTGAAATCAGCAGAAATTTATAAAGAGAAAATAGACACTTTGAGTGATTTGAATAGCGCAACTATATTAACAAATGAAGATTGGGAAAAATTTAAGGGGTTGTTTGAGCAGGCACATAAAGGTTTTTTTATCCGCCTTAAAGACAAGCTTCCAAATCTTACCAATGCAGAAATAAGAGTAATGAGCCTTATTAAACTAAGATTAAATAATAAGCAAATGGGTAATATGCTGGGTATATCGCCAGATACTATTACCACAACGAAATACCGTTTGCGAAAAAAAATAAATCTTACCGATAACCAAGATATAGACAGGCTGGTAGACTCTATTTAAATTAATAGCCTCTATTTTAACTACTCGTCTTTTTCTAGGTGGGTGGTTAGATATATGGCCTAATTAATAAGTTACCGTCTGTTTTTTTCTCATGGTTTATGTTATTTATTATGAGTATAACTATAAATTGGTTGAGTTATATGAAAACACTTTTGTATAATTATAAAACAAAGATATATAGTATTGAGGTAAATTGTTTTTTATTTTTATATTTCGGAATAGAAAACGGTTATGGCCTCGGTGAGAAAGACAGCATATACAAGAAAAGAAATAGTTGATTTTATAATGGAAAACGGATACACAACCACTACTTCTAAAAATAAAGATGTAGATAGAGTGTTTGAGGTGTTTATTAAATTCAATTCTCCTTCCATTGAAATTGTGAGAACACTCGCTTTAATTCAGCATACAAGTCTTGAAAGTATAATCGGAACGGAATTATTCGATGAATGGTGCAAATTTTCCGTATAAAATCAACTTTGGTCAATGTTGTCCTAAGTTGTTATGAATTGATGTAAAGTATCTTAAAGGTTAACTATTTATCTTTGAATTATTATCTTTCCTTCTCCAATCGATTCTCCGTTTTCAATAATAAGACTATAAAAATATAGCCCGTCCTGTAGCCGAGAAACATCAATTCTTTTAGAAGAAGTCTGAGCTGTATATATTTCCTGTCCTATAGTATTATAAAACCTAACAGTGATTTTTTTATCACTTAAGAGTTCAGAATTCAGAAAACAATAATCATTTGCCGGATTAGGGAAGATAGAAACTGGATTAATAGATGCATTCAAAGAGTGCATAGATGTTGTTGAAATTTGTTGTTCATAACACCCTATATCTATTGTAGAACCTACAACTCTTGGGTTACCATCCAAATCAGTAGTGTCTGCTCCATAAGATAAAGTACCTGCATTAATAGCAGAGCTGCTTGATTGCAAATGAAAATTTGCAATACTTGAGGAAGTATCTGGATTTATAAATAATGGATTGGTTGCAGCTTTATTTCCATTAGCAACATTAAAAGAAATTGTGATTCCATTGCTTGTTACAGAATTACTTGAAGTATTATTTATATCATAGCTTATATTGTTATAATATGTATAATTTGCTCCATACATATCACCTGATAGAGCATAAGCTCCAATAGCGCTATTATTTGAGAAATTTGAATAGTTTGTAGTTTCCCCATCCATTCGTAAATTGGAATTTGCTACAGCGATATTATTATAAAAAAGGATATTTGCAGAACAGGAGGCAGCCAAATCACTTCTCCATGTACCAGTGTTGCCACGATCTTTATAATTACTCCATACCGTATTATTTCTTACAGTAGCATTATTACTCAAATAAATCTCTATACCATAACCTCCATTGAAATAACAGAGGTTATCTTCTACTAGAACTTTACAACCAGTGTATCCAATATTCTTAGAACCTGCTGTATGTCCTGACTGAGTATTTCTATTATCATCAATGATTATACCCTCCCCATCTGTTTGATTAGTAGCTGGTCCATTTTCATTATCGTAACATATATTCCCTTTCACAATGGAGTGATAACCAGATAAACTGTCGAATGGTGCAAGCCCCCATAATGAGATTCCACTTCCGCATAATGGCATTAACCAGCTGTTATTGTTACATATATTATTTTCAGCAGTTCTATAATCGCCATCGTTTAATTGAATTCCTGACTGTCCACAGTTATGTGCCCAGCAATTGCGAACAGTCAAGTGGTGAGCTCCATATCCACTACCAACTCCAACTCCATATACTCCGGTTGCAATTAATTCAAAACCGTCAATAATAATATAAGATGTTGGGAGATTGGTACCTCCAATTACAAAGCAGCTATTTGATGTATTTAGTGTTGCTCCATGCTTATTAATTGCTTTATATGTAATCCATGCACTACTTGTTCCAGATCGAGTTATACTTATGGATTGGTTATATGTTCCATTTGCAACGAGAACAGTATCCCCAGGATTAGTTTGAGATTCAGCATGCTGAATAGTACTAAAAGCTTGAGCTAAACTTTTGCCATTATTAGAGTTGTTACCAGTAGTGCTAACATACCAAGTTGTTCCATAAATATTGGCATGGATAATAAAGAATAAAATATTCAACATTATTAAGGATAAAGGTTTCGTATTTGTTTTTTCCATAGTGGTTTGAAGTTATATAAGTTAAGTGAAAATTATTTTATAAGCGTTACCGTTCCTTTTACAGAATGACTAACGTTTTGGTAATCTTTAAAAGTAACACTATAAACATATGTACCCTCTTCTAATACTATACCATTTTTTGTTCCGTCCCAACCTGAGTTTACATCTGTGGTTTGAAACATACTGGCACCCCATCTATCGAATATTTCCATTTTATATCCAATATTATTATCGGCAAGACCAAAACCTTCGGGTTTAAACACTTCGTTCAATTCATCGTGATTGGGTGTAAAACCGGATGGAATATATAAGGCATATGCCCCGTTAATTCTCAAATCTAACAAGAAAGTATCCTTACAATTATATTGATTAGTAGCATAAAGTAAAATATTATAATTACCCTGTACATCAAAATCGTGAGACGTATTTTTACTTGAACTTGTATCTACATTAGCAATGTTCCAAGCCCAGATACAATTAGTTGGCACAGTAGTATTTATAAAATCAACATGCGGAGACAAAATATCTGTACTTGCCGGATTAGCATAAAAACTTGCTTGTGGTCTTGGATGAACTATAATAGAGTTTGTATGTATTGCAGAATCTCTACAACCATTTACATCTATATAAACTAATTTAGGCGAGTAAGTTCCGGGGATAACATAAACGTGTGATACGTTTGGTGAACTTGAAGTTTGCCCATCAGAGAAATACCAATAATATGTTCCGTTGGCCGGTAATGGTGATGTTGTTGACGAAAACCAAATACTAGTAACAGGTGCACAACCTTGGGTAGTATCTGTTGTAAAACTTATGGTTGGATTACTAAACACTTTCATTTGTGCAGTAGAACTATCTTCACAAGGAGTTCCTTTATTAACTACATATTTTATAGTTACATAAGGATTTGTAACGCCCGCTGCTTGCGGAGAGAAAATACCAGTATTACTAATTCCAGGGCCACTCCATATACCTCCGGGAGAAACTGCCGGTATTTGTACACTTAAATCATTAATACAAAATAATGAATCGGGTACCATAATTTGTGCCGATTTATAAGGATACACACGATATAATATAGAGTCTTTAACCTGACATCCACCACCGGCAGTTAAAACCAAATAGTATTTACCTGTATCTGCTACCGCAGGATTAAATGTTGCTGCCCCAAAAGCGTTTGTGTTTGTTAAACCCGGTAAATTATTATGAGTGCTCCATACTGCCTGCTCTTGCACATTATTTCCAAGCGAATTTGTAAATATTGGATTAAGCATTTGTGTTGAACTATTTGTACATAATAGTGTATCGGGGTTTGGCATATTAATTACAAATGGCGCAACTACAAAAATGGTAAACGTATCCTTTTTTGTACACCCGCCATAATTTGATGTAGTTGTTAAAGTGTACTGTTTTGTAGATGTCGGTTGTAAGCTTGTAGTAGGTGTTGTAATACCAGAACCTGCCGGAATAATGCCTACGTTTGGGTTAAGATTAAAACTATACATACTTGCATTTGCTATTGCACTACACCAGCCAAATGTAGCTACAGGTCGCATTTGTATAGGATATGCCCCATAAAATGCAGTTGGGTTTAAATTACAAGTCGGGTCAGTATCACTGGTTATAGTTAAAGAAGAATAATTACCCGTACTTGTACAACTTACTTGCGCATTACTTGTATAACTAAATGTACCCGGAACTTCAAAGCAAACATCTACAATTAAGTTAGAAACACCATCCCAAGAATAAGGTTGAGTAAAATTATATGTATTTAAGCCTAAAGTAATATTTGCACTTGCATTACTATATACATTAGTAAGTCCGGTAATTAATGAAGTTTGATCAGATGTAGGACTAAAGCTACTTTGCCCTGAACATCCTATTGATATATTAAAATCAGGATATGAAGTTATAGATGTATTTAAGTTAGTTATATTAAAACCAATGCTGCTTAGGTTACCCGCATTAATGCCCGCTGTATTTAATTCACTTGCCGTGTAAATATATTGTGCACGCATTTTGGTATAATAATTGCCGTATGGCGTTGGATAATCAAAAGAACTTGGTGTAACTGTATTGCTTGGCCCGCAAGTAAATTGCTGAGGATTTAAACATGCCATAGTAGTTGTTTGGCATAATGTAGGTGGCGCAGAATTAAATGTAAAAGTCATTATTGCACTACCATTATTGCTACCACATAAAGTTGTAGGAGCAACTGTTATACTAACCGGCACAGGAATTGTATCAATTTTAAACACATCACTATAAAAGCAAGTTCCATCAAAAGCGCTAACTGTATAGCTACCATAAGCCAAACCTGTTAATGGTATAATTGTATTAGTCGAAGCCGGAAAAGTATTATTAAATGCAGGACCCGAAACACTATAATTATATGGCGGTACAGCTGTTGTACTTAAATTAATTGTGGCTTGTCCGTTTGTTGCTCCAACACAAATATTTTGAAGGCCTGAATGGCTTAAAGTACCACCAGGTACTTGGGTAAGTGTAATAAGTAATGAGTCTTTGCAACCGCCATTATTATATGTTACAGAATAAACTTGATTATTTGCTGCACCAACTGCCAATATAGTATCATTAGTTCCTTGTGGAGCAGGAATAAGTACTCCACCAGGGCTATACCATTGTATGCCTGTACTACCAGCCGGGGCAGTTAAATATGCAGCGCTGCCGCAAAAGTTTTTTGTTTGGCTAAGTGTTATAGGCGGGGCAATATTAACTGTTACAACTGTATCAAAAGAACCACAACTTGCTACCGAAGAAGCGACATGCACACTATAGGTACCGGGTGCTAAACCTGTTGCTTGTTGTGTCGTACCTACTGTTTGTCCACTTGAATTCAGCCAATTATATATATAACTACCTGTAGGACTGCCCGTAGCAATTATAGATGCGGTACCACCACTTCCTCCTTGACAGCTTGGAGTACTATTGGTAAATAAAACACCAATTTGAGAATATTGTAAAATTGCCTCCATTGTAGCTGTACAACCATTGGCAGATACTGCGGTAACATAATAAGTGTCACCTAAAGTTCCATTCGTTACAACCAATGTATCACCTGTTCCTTGAGGCGCAGGAATTGCATTTGTTTGACTATTTGGCCCGTACCACTGATAACTTACATAACCCGATGGGCCTATAACTTGTTGTGTGTTTACACTTTGACACATATTTACAAGAGCAATTGCCGGAGTACAACTAGCATCAACATAAGCATAACCGTAATGCCCACCTTGTGAACAATCTGCCGTTCTAAATGTTATGGTAACTGTTTGTCCAATATATGCAGTTAAGTCAACACCAACTGTTGTCCATTTTTTATAATAGGTTGTATCAAACGATGACAGCCATTGATTTGAAAATGTATCAAAATAAACCGCATGATTAAAAGTAGGATCGCTTGCAGCACCAGTTGCATCAACATTATAAGAACCACAGCCCGGTATTGGGTTACCTGCCTGATCTATAATAGAAATATTAAAAAATGGTTGCTCACTAGGTATATGCGACCCTGAATTTAAAACTACAGCATATGAAAACGTAAACTGAGAGTTTTGAGCACTTACTGCCATACTATAACTCAATTCTTCTGTTTCTGCGCCAGTATTAGCATTTCCTATCCTTACTGTAGAGCCATTACTGAAAGGAGAGACAAAAGGTATATCAGAAAGATGCGTAATAGGGTTTATAGCAATAGAGTCCCATCCTATAACATTATTTGGAGGATTATTTATGGTTGGGGGTATCGTCATTATTGTAAACCTATTTTGAGTTGGACTTACAAAACCTGAAGAAAGTGCTTGAACAGGATTGTTATTTCCCATAGTTACAATGCCCAAAGACCAAGTTGGAGTAACAGTTGGCCAATCACTATACATTGAATTACTCCAAGTACCACCTACCCAATTTGAAAAATTAAAATTTTCAAAACCAACATTAGGACAATAAGCACTATATGGAGATATAGGATTAACTACTTTTAAATTTGTATTATTATTTGTTACTACAGGGTTTTTTAATGCTTTTTGATGTTGAACATGGCGCAACTTTAAGCTTTCAAAAATTTCTTGCTGACCTTTAGGGTCTCGCGCCTTTTGTTTTGCCATTTCCCAAGCGGCTTTTCCATCAAAATCTTTTAAATCTTGTGGGGTATAATTAGCTTTATTTTGAACGGACTTATTTTGTCCGAACAAAAAAGTGCTAATAAAAAGAAAAATAAGTGTATAAATATTTTTACCCATTAATAATTACACTTTGTAAATGTTATAAAATGAATATCTCTACAAAAGAAGTATAGCGCAATGCAAACATTATGGCTAAAAAATGGCACAAACCTAATATCTGTGCCGTTTCTATTATCTATTTGTTTATTAATCAATTAAAACTTTTGTTTTAGCAACCTCACTACCCAATTTTACTTCTACTAAATACATGCCTTTTTCTAAACCCGTTGTATTAACATTTATTTCATTGTTAACGGCACCTTCGGCTGTAATTGTTTTTACTTTTTGACCTAAGAAATTATATACCGTTACCTCAACTTGATTATTTGGTTGATAGTTCTTTAAAGACACTGAAAAATTACCATGACTTGGGTTTGGAAATACTGATATACTTGGAGGGTTTGATGTATTAGTAAATATACCAGTAAGAACATCAGCTACTTGAAAGTTATCGACATCCAAATACCAATCACTTGTTGCACTTGTAGCACGAGCTACATCCATTCTTATTTTCATAGAAGTTATACCAAAACCTATAAGAGTGGCACAATTAGTACAATTATATGTATATGTAGTGTATGCACTTGTTGCCGTAGGATTTGTAGTAACATTGATTGTTGCGACATTTGTCCATGATGTTCCAAGGTAAGCATCAATTTTAATTTGATCTCCTGTTATAAGTTGGTAACCAGTACTTGGATAACCAGCCTTATTTACAAAACGATAAGCAAGACCTAATTTAGTATTAGCTGTTATCCCTACAACCGGTGTAATAAGTGTGTCCAAAGAATGAGAGGCATTCATTTCTGTTGTACAGGCATTATTAGGCGACTGCCCATGAGGAGCAAAATTTTCAAGTCCGTACACTTTAAAACTAGTATTAATTGATGTTGTCCAACCTGTAGGCAAAGTACCAGTAGCTGGAGTTCCACTTGTTGTCACCGCATCAAAATTCTGACTATACGGATATGGTGCTTGTGCACTTAATACACCACTTATAAAAAGTGATGATAAAAATAAAAGTTTTTTCATTAGCTTATTTGTTTTAGATTGATGAATACTATATACAAACAAAGTTATTTCACTATATCTCACATTCCTATTATTCATACCAGACAAAGAACCTTACATTATTACAATCTACTGATTAATAGTTGTTTTATATAGATATGTATGGTTTTATGTCTGGTTAAATAAAAGTTACTTTGAGTGTGGGTGTAATAGAAGGTTAGTTTTTTTACACCAACGTAAACCAAACCACAAAAAGCCCTCGCTATACAAGCGAGGGCTTTTACTAATTTTAACTATAACTTTTAGTTATTGATAATGATGCGCTTAACTGTTTGTGCGTTATCAGAAATTACTTTTAAAGTAAACCATTAGTTGAGCACTTAAATTAACATTAGTAGCGGTACCGTTAGGGGTAATAGATGTAAACGATAGAATGATTAAGTGTTAATATTTTATTTCTGTCCCTCAATGCCATCAGGAAATGCTTCTCCCCGATGGCAGGTATTACAGGTAACTGTAAGGTTGGAGTTTCCAATTTGCGGATGTTTCAATTTAAAATACCTTTTATTAATTCCAATAGTCATACGCATCATAGCACGTGAAATTTCCTTTTCAGGTTTTGCATCACTTACAAAATCAAGACCGTGTCCATTCTTGGCAGTTGCATGGCAAAAATTACAGGTTACACCCAAACCGTCCTGGAAATCATCTACCATGATCCCTTGCAGTTCTTTAGAACTAATATTTTTTGGTAACACTTTTAAATTTTCATAATGAGGGGGGGATGAATCCTTCAGAGTAAAGGATGCGCTTATTGAGATTATTGCAACAAGCATGATAATAACTATGAATTTCTTATTTACTTTCATAGATCTAATTTTGAAATGAAAATTTATTACTAACTATTATTTATTTTCTAAACTATTTTTTTGGACCAGTACGCTTAATGATACTTCTAATTCATCTGATATTGTGCTGCTTCCACCTATACCAAAATCCTTTCTATTAATCTTGAATGTCCCTTTGAAAATATATCCATCACCTGACGGTACAACTGTGAAAGGAAATGATACCTCTTTGGATACCCCTTTAATAGTTAGCTTACTGGTTAAAATATAGCCCATTTTATTACCAGCTTTAATTTTATCTGATACAATGCGGATACGAGGATAATTTTTGACATCAAAATAGCCTTCATTCTTTAAATGTTCATCCCGTAATGTATTACCAGTATTTACAGTACCGGCATCTATTGTAACATCAAAACTCATATTATTAGGACTTCGAGGATCAAAATAAATATTCCCTTGTAAGCCAGTGAATGAACCTGCTACATCAAAGCCGAAATTTCTAATCGTAAACTTTAACTCTGAGCCTTCATCAATCGGTTTATATTGTACTGAAACAATCTTTGAGGTAAAGAAAACAAGTAAAATAAATGCAATTCGTTTCATTAATAAATGTTTTAATTAGTTACCTATTATTATTGACCACCAGCCTTTTCAGTTTCGATTAATGGCGTATCAGTAATAGCCAATGTATGGTTGTGTTCAATGTAGTTCACACTTGTTAAGCCTAAAAACGTGCGAAGTTTCTCTGCCGGTACTTTCATTGGGCCAGCGGAAGGTGCCGTACCAGGTGCGGGCTGAGGGAATGCTGTTGAGTTAGCAGTGTGAAATGTAATATTTCCTTCGATCTTCTGTATGGTCTGATGAATATGACCGTTTAAAACCGATACAGATCCAAAACGTTTTAGATATGATAAGGCTTTGGCACTATCATCAGTTCCCCAGCCCCATTGCGGATATATCGTCCAAAGTGGGATGTGAGCAAAAACTACAATAGGCGTACTGCTTGTAAGTCCCTTCAAATCATTCTCCAACCATTCTAACTGTGCTCCGCCAATATATCCAAGGCCGCCATCAACATGATTGGTAACATTTACAAGTCCAATAAAATGTACACCGTTTGAATCAAAACTGTACCAGCCATCTCCTTTGGTTCCTTTTCCGTATCGTTCCAAATATAATTTTCCATTATCGGTCACGTCATGTTCACCAGGTACATAAAATATTTTTTCAGTTTTTACGCTTTTTAAAGACTGTTCTAGTGTATCAAATTCATCTGCCTGCGCCAAGTGGGTAAGGTCGCCAGTATGCAATACAAAGGACGGAGCAGTCGGCATATTATTGATTTTTGAAATCGTTGCCAGCAAGGTTCCCACCACATCAGGATTTGCTGGTTTATTAAAACCAATATGGCTGTCACTGATTTGAACGAAGCTAAAATCTGATTTTGGCATTATAAGTCCTTTCTTTATTCCGCCAGTGGTTTTGTCAATCATTTCACTCATACCAAATGCCTTTAAAACACCACCCGACATCATCCACAATACCCCGGTTCCGGCCCAAGCCATACATTTCAAAAATCCTTTACGGTCAATTCCGTCATTACTTGCTTCAGAAGATTTATCTTCTCCAAAATGAAAGTGATTTTCCATGATACTAAATTTTAAGTTTTATATGATACATAGCAAAGAAAGGTATAGTTCGAAGGCTTATAAAATATTTTACATGAACTAGGCGAATTACTTGATGAACAATTGATATTCCTTCATTTTCTTGTTAGTCGTAATACCTAAGTAATACCGTAGACAGTTATTTTTTCTTACGTATGTGTAATATTGGGTTAATTTTACTGGGGTTGCAGAGGTGATGTTTTATTCTACGATAAATAATTGTAAAAAACGAAATGTTTTTAATACAAAATGTTCATTTTTCTTACATCTAAAATTTTAACAACTGATACAGAATTGCCTATATATTATGAGGGCAAGTTGATGATTTATAAATCAATAATTAAAAAGTAACTTCATAACTAAGGGCTAATCGAATTAAAAAATTACCATGTCTTATTTTATCAATCATATACTTTTTGTATTTAAGAAGTTAGTTAAATGAAAGTTTTAAAACTAATAAGCAATAAAAAACGAGTAAGTATCGCCCATTCATAACAACTTAGGTCAATGTTGACCTAAGTTCACTTTCCAGCTGACAGCTTTTTAAGGAGATTTTAGCAAACCTCACTGCTTTTAAAAAACAAATTTTACAAAATCAATAAAATTGTTCCAGCAATAATTAAAACAGCCCCAATAGCTACTTTAAGTGTAAGAACTTCTTTAAGAATAACAACAGAAAGAATTATTGTTAGTGCCACACTTAATTTATCTACCGGGGCAACCTGTGATACTTTACCCAGTTGCAAGGCCTTAAAATAAAATATCCATGATAAACCTGTTGCAATTCCTGATAGGCAGATAAAAATAATATTATATTTTGTCAATGAAGTGAACGACTGAAAGCTTCCTTTAAAGAAAACAATTAACCAAGCCATTATTAAAATGATGACGGTACGAATTGCAGTTGCCAAATCTGAATCAACTCCTTTAATCCCAACTTTGGCAAAGATGGCAGTAAGAGAAGCAAATAGAGCTGATAATAAAGCGTAAATCCACCACATAAAGTATATTTTGTTTATTCTAATCCCTACGCAGTGTTTTTAAAAACTTCCATTATCTCCTCTGCATATTGATGTCCAAATGTAGCCAGACACCATACTTTCAATAAAGTTTTTTCATTGGGCTTAGCCCATTTAATGGCTTTTTTCAATTCTTTACGAAAAAGTGTTTTATCAAAACTTACTTTTTCCAAGATGCTTTTACTTAACTCAAACATATTGCAAAATATTAAGGTTAGCTAACTCAGTTCAATATACCCAAATTACGAAAATTAAATCTCAATTAAATGCTGTGTTTAAAACTTCCTGAACTCGTTTAACAATTCTTGGCTATTAAATATTTGCGGCAGTTCTGAGCTTTGGAAATAATCCTTTTTAGGTACATGTAATTTTTCATTGGTAGATTTTACCCATTTTGCAAAAGCTTGCTTTGTTTCTGTTGATTCGAAGGCACCTTCTAATTGATAGCCTTTTAGGTTTAAGAATTTTTCAAGCCTGTTTTTTTCTATGTACTTCATGTATTTGTAATACGGGATTAATTCGAAATGTGAATTTACATTTTTTTCAGTTTTTAATACGTGTATAGTTTTCAAGCTGTTTCAACAAATATTTTCAGTTTCGATTCTTCTTATAAGTTATTACTCAGCTTTCCATAAATAACTTTTTATTTTTATTGTTTTGCAATTCATTATATTTGATTGAGCATTTATGGATTATACAGATACAGACTATTATACCGCCGCAATAGAAAGATTGCAAGATTTTAAGCACCTTTCGAAGGAACAAGATCGGATAATTTTTACTGTTTATTCAGCAGGTGTAGCTATAGAATGTATGTTAAGGGCCTACATACTTAAATATAATCCGATGTTTGACTCTAAACATGATTTAGAAAATTTACTGATAGATTCTAAATTAACCACACTTTTTGATGAGGGGAATAAAAAAGAACAAAAAGAAAGGGAAGCAATTATTGTAGCAATAAAACAAGCTAAAAAGGTTTGGAACAATAATCTTCGATATTATTCTGAAAAAAGATTAAAGAGACAATTCGGTCATGAAATGGCCAATACTAAACATAAAGATATTAATAAGTACTTTTTTTACAAATGTTCAGAATTATTTAATGCAACACATTTAATAACAGAAATCGGTATAGCAAAATGGAATTACTTGAAAAAATAAAGCGCATAATTGAGGGCATAGGGCTTAAGAAGCCTATGATTAATTTTTTTTATGATCAGCAAAAGAATGTTGTTGGTTATGTTGCAGATGAAACATTTGAAGGAAAAACTGATAACGAATCTCAATATCTTCTTTGGGGTGCTTTGAAACAATATTTAAAGCCAGAAGAGTTTATAAAAATCATTGCGGTTTTTCATGAAACTTTAAACGAAAGACTCCATAGATTAACCGGTGATGTAATTCAAGAGAAAAACCACTCAAACTTTTGGTGTCACCAAACACCCGAACTTGCAAAATATTGGATGTTTATTGATGTTGCAAAGATTGGCGAAGAGTACAAATCTTTTTTTCTCATAATTTGCGAAAAAAACAATTTCCATACAGGACTTACTTTTGTTTATACTAAAGAGATTATTGAATTTATGGAGCTTGAGCATAATGAAATATACAATGAATTGTATTCTAATGCCCTTACAAATGGAGAAGCAGAAATAAAAATGGATTTAATGAGGAAATATGAGTACCTAACAGATAAGCAACTTTATGGAAAGGCAAATATGTACTGGTATATATACGAAGATTTCAAACTAAAAATGGTCCCAATAAGTGGGTTACTTTTTACTGATAAAGAAATCCAGTTAATAAATGAAAGGATAAAGGGGCTGGAAAATTTTAAGATAAAAGTCGAATTAGAAGACGCAATAAAAAGATCAATTGTATTTAATAAAATGAAACATCATATAGAATAGAAAAAATCATAACATCAATAGAAGAATGATGTTATTTGAACTAACGAAAATCAAACCTTTTTTTATCTGCTTACGTTTAAGTTTTTCGTCAGGAAGCTGCCTATGAATTATAGCTTGCTAAACCAACACTAATATTATCTAATCCACCATGCTTGTTTGCAAGCGTAATTAAATCCTCCGCAGTATTATAAATGTTTCCATTTACAGCCTGGATAATATCTTCATCATCCACCATATTAAATAATCCATCGGAACAAAGCAATAAAACACCATCATCAAGATTTTGTTCAAAAATATCAGGACGTATCTCCTCGTTTAACCCAAGAGACTTAGTAATAATATGTTTCCTTGGATGGTTTTTTGCCTGTTCTTTAGTAATAATGTTTGCGTCTAACATTGCCTGCACAGCAGAATGATCTTTGGTTATTTGAATCAATGATTTTTTTGATTTCACTAAATAGGCTCTTGAATCTCCGACATTAGCAATATATGCACGATTATCAAAAATGATTGCGCCAACTAAAGTTGTACCCATACGATTAGATTTACCCCCCGCCATATTTATTACTTCTTTATTTGCAGCAATTACCGATTTTTCAAGTATTTCAGAAAAATCTATTTTAGATTTATCTTTTGAAGAATGAAGAATATTATGCAAAACTTTCTCTACAAAAGTTTTAACTGCAATATCTGATGCAACTTCTCCCATTTCATGCCCCCCCATTCCGTCAGCAACAACAAGAATACCACAATCAAATTCTTTCTTAGAACTATTGGCATTTAGTACTAAAGAAGCGACACTATCTTCGTTATTATCTCTTTCTTTTCCCACATTAGTTTGAGTGAAAAGAGTAATAGGACGTATTTTCTTTTTATCGTTAAACATTTTAGGGTATTAAATTGTATATTGAAGTTAATTCGGTTCTTGCTTGTTGAATTGTTTGATAGCGATTGCTTGCATCAAAAGCCATCATTCTTAGAATTGCATTATCAAGACGTGGTGCTTTTTGAATGATAGAAGAGTGAAATTGTGAAGGTGGTGCAACATGAAGTTGCTGTGCTGTCGCACCATTAAATATTTGTGGTACCCTTCCTGTCATCATCTCATAAAAAATAACACCTAAAGAATAAATATCTGTTCTCTGATCAACCACGCCTAAAGTAGAAGGATGAAACCATTGTTCAGGCGAGCAATAACCCGGAGTTCCCATTCCTCCAACGGTTAAAGTTATAGATGTTCTATTTATATCTTTTCCTATTCCCCAATCTGCTACTTTAATATGATTTTGGTTAGTAAATAAAAGATTTGCAGGCTTTAAATCTCTATGATAGGAAGGGTGGGTGTTATGTGAATGTGCATATTGCATAGCATCAAGTACAGGGAAAATTACATTTTCAAACGCCCATTTTTGTGCCCAAAGCCCATTTCTAAACATTTCTGCATTTTTTGTTTTTAAAGAGCCACCATTCATATATTCCATAACATACCAAGGGCCAACTTTAGGAGGATTTCCATTTATGTTTGAATCAAGAACGGTTATAATATGATTATGATTATAGTTTTGAAGAATTTTTATTTCTGTTGCAAACCTTGTTACATTATTTGGGTGAAGGCTTTTCAATTCCTTTAAAGCGGCCTGTTGCCCAGAAACTGAATCAGTTACTACATGGACTTTTCCAAACCCACCCTCGTCAATTGTGTTACTTATGTTCCAAGTTCCCATTACTATTTGTTTTTATTATTAATATATAAAGGTATAAAAAAAATATTTTATAGTGACTCTATTATCTAATACCTTATCTTATTATGTATGAATTGAAAACTGATTTCGACTCTTATTTACATATTTTGAAATAATCTTATACGTTATTATTTAAGCTCATACCTTTGTCTTCTTTTTCAAATACGTTGAATAAAGGCTCCATTACATCAAGAATGTGAAAACCATAAACCATATTTGAAGGAACAGCTTCAGAAAATTTGTGTACAACTCGCGTATCCATTGGTAAAGGGTAACGAGCACCCCAGTTAATCATTTCTGTCAATTGCTTTAAATGCATGTTTTTCCTAATTATGTCAAGTAACTCAATTTAAGAATCACTTGACGGATTTAAGTAACTGCTTGAAATCTAGCCAGAAGGAGTTCGACAATAGGTCACTTGCCTCCACTAACAAAAAACCCCTTTTAAGATAAGTCTTTTAAGGGGTTTTGTTTTTATCTATCAACAACCTACCAAATAATCGGTTAAATCTAAGCCCTGTTGTTTTTCGCGCAGGGTGGCTTTGCGTTCTGACAAATCTGATATGGTAATTTTACAAATAGCTAACAGCTCTTTTGCTTTGGCGTTTTATTTCGGGCTTTGCTTAAGCGAAAAGTCTTTTGTTCTTTCAGGTTGAAAGGGTAAATCGTAAATTATAAACGAAGTAACAATTTCATCATAACCATCAGCCTTTATATCTAACGTATAATTACCCGGGGGTAATGCCATTACATATTTTCCGGTTTTTTGCACAGGTACAAATTTTAAAACTTCTTTAGTTTCGGGTTTAGAAGCCCTGATAGAAATTTTAATTGTCGCATCCGAAGAATCTAACGTGGTTACGTATCCAGTAATAATGCAATAGCGTGTATCAATTTCATTAAACTTTATTTTATAAATATCTCTATCGCCCAATCCTGCATCTTTAATAGTAGATACATAAGCATAAGCTCCATCGCCTACAAAAAATATACTTTCATTATCATATGTATCGTTTATTGGGTAACCTAAATTTTGAGGGGCAGACCAGCTTTTTTGCTCTTCGTTCCACTCTGATTTGAAAAGGTCGTAACCTCCCATACTCGAATGCCCTTCTGATGCAAAGTAAAGTGTTTTACCATCTTTGGTGAGGTGTGGAAAATCTTCGTTGTATTTTGTATTGATATTTGCACCCAAATTCTGCGGTAAAGCCCATTTGCCGCTAGAGAGTTTGCGAATAATATAAATGTCTTTTTCTCCTGCCCCACCTTTACGATTGCTTGAAAACGCAAATACATCTCCGACATTATTCATAGAACCAGTTGATTCAAAACCCTCATTAATTTTTTCATCAAGCCTTTCTATTTTTTTAAACCCCACACCTGTTTTGTTTGGCTCTGTTAGATAAAGATTTCCCGAACTATCAATATGATCAACATAAACCGTTAATTTTTTTCCATCCGGACTAATTCCCACAGCCTCTTCATCAAAATGTGTATTTATATTTGCTCCTAAACCTTTTGGTTCAATCCATTTTCCATCTTTAGGCGAAGCAGTATAAATATCAGAGGGGAAATAACCATCCATTTCAGGGCGACTCGCCAATTTTTCAGGGCGACGCGAAGTAAAAATTAAAAAAGATTCGTCATCAGGAATAATTGGATAATAATCTGCAAACTCAGAATTAACCACGTTGCCTAAATTGGTAAAGGTTACGTTTATAGGATATATAATTAATTCTTTTGCGTGCAAGCAGGTTTCAATTTGCCGTTCAATTTTAGCTAATTGAGGCTTTGACGCAATAGCTTTGGCTTTGTTATATGCTTCCATAGCCTTATCAAACTGCAAATCATGTTGGTAAGCCTGCCCCATATATGTAAAAGCTTCAGCATCAGGTTTTCGTTTTGATAACGATGATTCAAAAAGGCTAATAGTTTCTACTCTATTCCCATGCGTTTTTAAAAGGCATTTTCCCAATTGATATTTATATTCTTCGTTATCGGGATGTTTTTTTACCAGTTTTTGATATACAGGTACGGCGTCTTTATAATCGTTGTTTTTAACAAGGTCTGTAATTTTTTCCTCTAGCGGGTCTTGTGCAAATGCATTAAACGAAAAGAAAACGGAAAGTAGAATAAAGTCAAGTTGTTTCACAAAGTAAATTTAGGTAGAAGCAAATATAAAATATTTTTTGGTTTTCTTCATAGTCATAAATATAGCTCATTAATTGTGAGTTTTTGCTTATTTTTGAGTAACTAATTAAAACAATATGAAAAAAACACTATTTACTTTAAGCATTATTTTTTCCTTATGTACAAGGGCTCAAATTCTTAATCCCGGTTTTGAAACCTGGACTACTGATACTTATGTACCAACAGCCATGAACCCCAACAGCGGCAACGGTACTACGGGTTGGTGGGATTATAACATTTTTAATAATTCAGCTGTAGGAAGCAGCCCCCTATCTGTTTTTAGATGCGATACCGCGCATTCGGGGAGTTATTCAGCAAAAATTGAAACCGTAATTTACACGCCTACTTCATGGAATATTTATAAGGCTTGGGGTGTGCCGTATATAGGGCATAATTATTATGATACATTGGGTATTTTATATAATGGTTTTGTAAACGAAACAACATCAACATCGCATCCTGGTTTCCCGTTTACGCAAAAAATAAATCAATTCAGTTTTTTTTATCAGTACAAACCAAATGGGGTTGATACGGCAGAGTGTAGAGTTTCTTTGGTAAAACATGGAGCAGTAGTTGCCGGGGGTATATTTAAAACAAATGTAACTACCGGGTCTGTTTGGCAACAAGCTACTATTACTATGTTTTATGTAGATACTTTAACACCCGATACCATGTATGTTTTATTCAGTTCATCATCACTTGATAAAAAACCAAAACCAGGAAGTGTGTTTTTGGTTGATGACATTAGCACTTCTCTTCCTGCCGGTATAGAGCAGGTAAAAGGTATCAGTAATCAGGTAACCGTATATCCTAATCCAAGTAATGGTAATTTTATGGTAGAAACATCTGCAACAACCCTACAATTATTAGAATTGTTTGATTTAACCGGAAGGTTAGTTATTAGTAAACCTATAACAAACAAAACAATTATAAACGGCAGCGATTTGCCAGATGGTGTATACAATATTAAAATTACTGATAACAATGGTGTAACTAATAAAAAAATTATTATTTCTAAATAATTTTTTGGTCTACTTAAAATTAAAACAGCTGCAAAATATGCAGCTGTTTTTTTGTATAACTAAACTATGTAACCCTAAAATAAAAAACAAATATTAATTTATCGCACCAAAGTAAGTGGTCCGTTTCTTTTATATTCTTTACCATCATAACCTGATGCCTGAAGTATGTAAAAGTAAGTTCCTTCGGTAGCATGGTTTCCATTATTCATTACTCCATCCCATGATTGGTTTGGCGCTTTAAGTGTATAAATTAACTCTCCCCAACGGTTATAAATATCACAATTTAAACTGTTGATGCCAGTACTTGTAAGAAAGAACTGATCATTTATGCCATCCCCATTAGGCGAGAAAATGTTTGGGATAATAAGTACTTCAGTAACATCAACTGTAATTACTTTTCTTGCTGTATCAGAGCAATTGCCGCTACCATAGGCAACTAAAGTAACCGTATAAGTGCCTGTAGTTGTATAGGTGTATCCAGAATTTACCTGAGTAGAAGTGCCGGTGTTAGCTCCAAAATTCCATCCGAAAGCAGTAGCGCTTGCTGATGATGTGTTACTAAAAGTAACAGCCAAAGGTGCTTGTCCTTCAATTATGCTTGGATTAAAATTCGCTGTTACAGCATTAGAGCCTCCAACTACAAAACCTGAACCGCTACTTGTATCTCTACACATATTTGCATCAATTACAATTAAACTATAGGTACCTGCACCCACATTTGTAAGATTTAATGAATCACTTACTGTAGTACCACTTGAATTTACCCATTGATACGTATATAATGGTGTACCATTATTTACAGTTAAGCCTAAAACAGCTCCATTGTTTTTACCACATTTAGAACTATCTATAGTTGCATTACCTGTTATTACAGGTTTTGGATATACAGTAATAGAAACAGTTGTTGTTGCTGAACTTTTACAACCTGTGGCCGAAGTATCCGTTATATAATATGTTGTAGTAGTTCCCGATGCTAAATTGATTGGCGTATAGGTGTTTCCTGTATTTATAGCAGGAGGTGTTAATGCCGCATTAGTATACCAAACTAAAGTACCATTACCTGTAGCATTAATATTAGGAACTGAGCTTCCTTGACAAGCTGTCATCGAAGAACCAGTAGTTACTGTTGGTGTGCTTGGCGTTGCATTTATAGTAACTGATACAGTAGCTGTTCCTGTACTTTTACAACCTGCTGCCGATGAATCTACTAAATAATAAGTAGTTGTTCCAACAGGTAAGCCTATTGGGGTGTAAGTTGTTCCGGTATCTACTACGTTTGTTAATCCTGCATTATTATACCACACTATGGTGCTTGCACCACTTGCAGTAATTGCCCCAACGGTTTGATTTTGACAATACGAGTATGTTGTTGGACCAACTACTAATGGTGTATTTGGCGTAGCATTTATAGTGACTGAAACAGTAGTTGAGTTTGCACTCTTGCATCCTGCTGCCGATGAATCTATCAGATAATAAGTTGTAGTGCCTAATGGTAATCCTATTGGTGTAAAAGTTGCTCCTGTATCTACAACATTGGTTAATCCTGCATTACTATACCAAACAATTGTACTCGGCCCACTTGCTATAATTGCTCCTACAGTTTGGTTTTGACAGTAAATATTATTGCCTGCACCAACCGTAATAGAAGGCGTTGCTGGAATTGGATTAATAGTGATAACAACTGGTGTAGAATCGCCGGTACAAACACTATTGCTTGCTGTTACATAAAGTGTACTTGTAACTGCAACACTTGGTGTAAATGGACTACCCGTTCCTATTTGTGTGGTTAAACCCGGGTCAGAGTACCAAGTAAAAGCACCTGTTCCACTAACCGAAATTGGATTAATTGTTTGCCCTTGGCAATAAATGTTATTAGCCGTATTGGTAGTAACTATTGGTGCCGCAGGCACACTATCTACCGTAATGGTGATACTGGTATCATGCATGCAACCCGTTAGAGTATTTGTTACGGCTACCCCAAATGTTCCTCCGCTTGTTGCCGTATAACTTGCATTAGTTGCCCCACCAATAGGAATTCCTGTCTGGTTCCATTGATAAGTAAAGTTTGCCCCTGTTGGAGTAACATTTAAAACAGTTGATGTGCCTTTACAAAAATGATTGTTACCATTTATTATAGGTTGTGGTGGCGCATTTACTGTAAAACTGAAACTTGTATCGTTAGAACATTTATTTGTATCAGACACTGCAAGGCCTACCGTATAAACTCCTGCCGGATTAACGTTAGTTATTGAATAACTTGTTCCGGTAGATGTTCCTGAAGTGGTTGTCCAGGTGTAAGTCATGTTTGGATTAGGAGATGATATACTTAAATGAATAGTATCTCCTGCACAAGTGTTAGTAGGATTGCCTGTTACTGAAGGATTAGCGGGTGCATTAGCTGTAGGCAACGAAATTGATTTTTGTGATATACAACCATTTACATCTTTTACTTCAACTACATAATTACCTGCAGGAATGTTACAGTTTTGAGAATTATTAGACCAAGTTATACCATTATCCCAAGAATATTGATAGATACCAGGAGCTTGTCCGGCTACATTACTGATACAACCGTTTGCAATTCCTCCGCACCCACCAGGTGTTAAAGAATCTATTGCGCTTATAATAGGAAGTGGGTTAATAGTTACTATAAAAGTTGGCGGTGTTATAGCACTTGATGAACAACCTGTTGTAGTATCGGTAACAACAGCCGATATAGTGCCAGTTTGCTGCGTTGTTACAGAAGGAGATGTGTAAGAAGGAATATTAGTAGTTCCAGTTGCCGCTACACCAATATTTATATTTGTATTACTCCAATTAACGGTGGTACCTGGTGCCGAATTAAATGTGATAGCATTAACAGTTGCTCCGGTACAAACAACTTGACTGTTACCACCGCCACTTGAAACTATAGATACGGTTGGTGTAGGGTTTACCGTTATTAAAATAGAATCTTTTTTTGTACATCCATTAGCGCCTGAGGCTGTCACTACATATTCAGTTGTAACAGTAGGCGTAGCAATAACCGGAGAACCATTAGGACTGCTTAAAGTGTTTGAAGGTGACCAAGTAAATGATACAGCAGATCCGTTTACGGTAAGAGTTGAACTATTGTTAATACAAATCGAGTTCGGGATTCCTAAAACACTAATATCAGGTGGTAAATTTACAGTAACTGTTGCACTGGTTATTGAACTTCCACAACCCGCTATCGTTCCCATTACATGATAAATAGTAGTAGTGGTAGGCGTAGCTGTAACAGTGGCTGATGTTGAACTGCTAAGAGTTGCTGCTGGTGCCCATGTATAAGAAGTTGCACCTGATACGGTCATAATAGCACTATCGCCTACACAAATTGTATACGCTGATGACGGACTAATAGCTAATGTTGGTGTTGCCGTTACATTAATAGTTATAGAAGAATTATTTGTACAACCATTATTATCTGTAGCGTTTACTGTATAAGTAGTTGTACCTGTTGGTGTGGCAACAACCGAAGTTCCGGTTGAACTACTTAAACTTGCCGCAGGACTCCAGGTATACGTGTTTGCGCCTGATGCTGTTAATGTTGATGTGTTACCAGCACAGATAGTTGTTGAAGATGCAGTTAGTGTTAATGTAGGTGAAGGATTTGTGTTTAGAGTGATTGTTTGATTATTCTTGCAACCATTATTATCTGTAGCATTTACAGTATAAATAGTAGTAGCTGTTGGAGTTGCAACAACCGGTGTTCCATTAGCAGAACTTAAACTTGCCGCAGGGCTCCAAGTATAGGTGTTAGCACCTGCTGCAGTTAAGGTTGATGTTGTTCCTGCACAAACGGTTGATGAAGACGCAGTTAACGTTAATGTAGGTAAAGGGTTTACATTTACTGTAACTGTTTGGCTATTGGTACAACCTGCTGCACTTGTTGCATTTACTGTGTAATTGGTGGTAGTTGTTGGTGTAGCTATTACTGGCGAGCCCGTAGAGCTACTTAAACTTCCTGCAGGGCTCCAGGTATAAGTACTTGCACCGCTTGCAGTTATTGTTGTGTTACTTCCTATACAAATAGTTGGTGAAGCAACTGTTAATGTTAATGTAGGTAAAGGGGCTATTGTTATAGTAACTGTTTTATTATTTGTACAATTATTAACATCAGTTGCATTTACAGTGTAAGTAGTAGTTGTTGTAGGCGTTGCCACAACAGGTGTCCCTGTTGCAGAATTAAGAGTTGCCGCAGAAGTCCAAGTATAGGTGTTGGCACCGGCAGCAGTTATTGTTGTAGAGCTTGCAGCCCCACATAACGTTGATGAAGTTGGGGTTAATGTTAAAGTAGGTTTCGGGTTTACAACTACAGCTACTGTTTTTGTACTAATACATCCACCGAAATTACCTGTTACAGTATAAGTAGTAGTAACTGTTGGTGATGCTGTTGGTGCAGCACAACTTGTACAACTTAACCCTGTTGCAGGCAACCACGAATAACTACTTGAGGCTCCACTTGCAGTTATAATTGTTGAACCACCGGCACAAATAGTATTGGATGGAGCAACAGCAATTGATACACTAGCTCCTGCACCTGTGTATTCAGCTATATACCACATATTATTAGGAGTATTAGGAGGATCTGAAGGGAATTGCCCCCCTGCATATAAAACTCCGTTAGATACAGTTAAACAGAAAACATCACTTTCGGTAGCACCACCACAAGTGGTTGACATAGCCGACCAAGCACTACCATTCCACTGAGCTACAAACAAACTTGTATTAGCTCCTCCAACAGTGCCCGCTTTCATAAAATCTCCACCAGCTATTAGGTTTCCATTATACATAGTTAAAGCATACACGTTAGCTTGATCTCCAAATGTATTATCTGTAGAAGTAGACCCGTCACCAGGCCAGGTCATTCCCGCTCCTAATGTAGACCAAGTTGATGAAGTTGTATTCCATGCTGCTATATTGTTACAACCTAAGGCATTATTTACTTTATTAAAATCTCCTCCTACATAAACTGTAGTTCCATCGTTTGTTAATGCCATTACCGGAGCGTCCCAAACTGCTGAAGCTACATTTTGAGGATTAACAACTGTAGTATTAGAGACTCCAATTTGTCCGCCACCACTTAATGTTGACCAAGCAACACCATTCCATGCAGCTATATTATTAGCCGTAGTAGCTCCATTAACAAAAGTAAACCTTCCGCCTGCATATAGTTTGCCGCCAAAATAAGTTAACGCATAAACACCTGCATTAGCACCTGGAGGAGAGCCAGCAGGAACACCACTAACTCCAGCAGTTCCAGGGTTTATAGCCGACCAAGTTGAAGAACCAACACTCCAAGTTGCAATGTTATTCATAGTAGTACCATTAGCGGTTACAAATTCTCCACCTACATAAAGTGTTGATGTAGATGGATCTACTGTTAAAGCATATACAGTTGCCCCCGAGCCAGCAACTCCCGTACCAAGTGTAGACCATGTGTTAGTACTTGTGTTCCAACAAGCAATATTGTTAAAACCCGCTACATTGCCTGCTTTAGTAAAACTACCACCTATATAAACATTATTTCCACTTACAGCTATAGCATATATATACCCGTTTACATAACAATTTGCATTTAAGTTTGCTATACTAGTTCCATTCCAATATTGTACAAAATTATTAGCACCACAATTACCATAATTCATTCCAAAATATACTCCGGTGTTGGTTACATCAGGAGACACAGCATAAACAATATCACAAGATCCTGCTCCCATGGCAGCCCATTGTGCATTGGCACGAGGCAGAAAGAACACCATTAATAATGAACAAATTACAAGTGCTTTTTTAAACGATGACATTGAATTTGTTAATTTTAAAAAGTAGTTTTTATTCATGTTTATTTTATTATAATAGTTGACCGATTTAAAAATTAGTTCTTAATTATTTTACTTATATGACTATAACCAATCTCATCTATTGAAATTTTTAAATAATAAATGCCATTTGATAAGGCATTTAGTGTTGTACCAATAGTTTGGTTTCCTGCTGAAATATTTTGAGGCTCTTCACTAATTACACGACCGGTAACGTCCATTATCTGCAAATTGCCTTTGGTGTTTACAGGTGAGTACAAATCAAAATTTATATTTTCGTTAGCCGGGTTTGGATGTAAATTGCTAAATAATGCTCCTTTTGATAAATAGTTTACAGATATAACCTTAGAATATTTAAACTTTCCATTATAATCAGTTTGTTTCAAACGGTAATAATTTATACCTACCGCAGGTTCTTCATCAAATACACTATAATTTAAGTTGGCAGTACTATTACCCGCACCTTTTATTTCACTAATAGAAGTAAAATTTGCTCCATCAAGTGATTTTTCAACAGTAAAATAGTTATTATTGCTTTCGCTTGCAGTAGCCCATTCTAATTTTGTTTTAGTATTTAATTGTTTTGCAGTAAAGCTGGTTAATTCAATTGGTAATATTATTATACCTGTAGACCCATTATCAATAGCCCAATAAGCTAATTTACCAGGTACAGCACTTAAATAAAATCTTAGCCATGTTGTAACATTAGTGTTTGTATTAATAGTTACTGACTGTATAGCATGAGTAAAAGGATTTGTTGATGAAAGAGTTACACTATATGTACCAACCCACTCATCATTCCAATTAATTAAGTCGCTTGAACTTTGTAATTTTAAAATTACCGTATTAGATCCTGAAATGGCATTATCACCATTAATTTGCAGCGATTGTTGCCAAGAGAACTGCATAGTATTAGTTCCATTCGTGTTAATGGGATAGGATGTTACTGTAGCTAATTTGGTAACTCCAATACCGTAAACTTCATATTGGTCTCCGGCAAAAATTAGTTCGTTACCAGTACCGCCCGCTAAATTAAGACCATATGCAAAACCTAATGCAGCATTATTTATAGCCCAATCTCCCTCTGAACCTGCGCCATGTGCCATCCAATTTGTACATGCAGTAGTTACATTTGATACCGACCAATCCTCTGTTACTGGGGTTGCCACCGGTGTAACAGCTCCGCAGATGTAATAATTTAGATTTAATGTTTTATTAGTTCCAAATTTATTGGCCGGATAAACATTAGCAGAGATATAGTAAGTTGCCGTAGCAGGACAAACAAATGTTAAACTTGATTTAGAAGGGCACGCGCCTTCATCATTTGCAGCAAATAATGACCCTCCGGGTGATGCACCACTATAAACATTTAAAACAGCGTCTTCGTTATTTGTAACAGCATTACAAAGGGCGAAATAATAACAAACGCCAGCTGTACCGGTAAAACTCCAATAAGGAACAAGTCCATTTGGATTAAAGCCAGCCGTTGTTTGAGATATGGTTGTAGGCGTTATAACACCTTCATTAGTAGTGCCAGCTATGCTCCATTGAGCATTAGCTTTATCGTAACCAAAAAAAATCAACATCAAGGTCATAATAGATGGAATTAAAAAAAATCTATTTGTAACGCTTTTCATGCTTTATTTTAATTATTTAATAGTTTGATTATTGCAACAAGTCTGAATTAACAATAACTTGATATAATCGTAACATTTCAAAATTAAGGTAACAGCAAAACAATCGGAATAGAGTGATTTACTCATTTACATGAGATTATTACCTTATGTTAATAAACGGTTAAGAAAGTAGCTTAAAATGGCTATTCGATGATGTTGTTTTGGATAGCATAACGTATAATGCCTGCTATATTATGAACGTCTAATTTCTTCATAATATTGGTACGGTGGTTATCAACCGTACGCGAACTAATAAATAGTTTTTTGCTTATTTCGGTATTAGATAAACCCTGAGCAATAAATTTGAGTATTTCAATTTCTCTGGTAGATAAGGGAGTAATAGGGGTAATTGTATTTTGTTTAGATAGAATGTCTTTATATTCAGGTTTAGCAATAGATAAAGCAATATCTGCACTTAAATATTGTTTACCATCCCCTACCTGCCTAATTGCCTTACATAACTCATCTTTACCTACTGATTTAAGGAGGTAACCCGATACGCCTGCATCTATCATTTTATTGATTAATGATTTTTCATTAAACATGGTAAGCGTTATAATTTTTACTTTAGGATAAAGTTTCACTATTTCGCAAGTGGTTTCAAAGCCATTCATTACCGGCATATCAACATCCATTAATACAATATCAGTCTGTTGACGTGCCAGTTTATCAAGCGCTTCTTTTCCATTAAGTGCTTCGGCAATAACTAAAATATCTCCAAATTCTTCTAAGGAAGATTTAATTCCATCAATTACAATTTGATGGTCATCTACTATCATGAGTTTTATTTTCTGCATAGATACTATATAGGTATTTTAATAGTTGTTATAGTTCCTTTTATTGGCGATGGCTCATATAAAACAGTTCCGTTTAATGCTTCAGCACGTATTGCTATATTTAATAATCCCATTCCTGTGTTACCTGTTTTTGGAATATGAGCTTTAGCTGTTTGTATATCAAAATTAAATTTTATTCCGTTATCTTCAATAATAACAATTAATTGTTTTCCTACTACATGCAAATGAACATTAATTTCGGTTGCTTGTGCGTGTTTTAATATATTACTAAGAATTTCCTGAAATATTCTAAAAACGCCAATTTTTATATGTTCTTCAAAATTTTTACCATTAAGAAAAGATTCAAAATTGTATCTTATTCCTGCGTTTTTTAATGTTTTATCCAACAAATCATTAATTGCCCCACTAATTCCTGTTTCATTTAACGTTCGGGGCATCATTTTAAGTGCAATATTTCTCAATTCAATATTGGCATCATCCACCATTTTTATGGAGTCTTTAACATTAGATATGCCTAAAGAAGTCAGTTTTTTTTCCGCATACTTATCTGCCTTCTCTAAATTCATTCTTAAAATAAATAATAGTTGGCCAACACTATCATGCAAATCTTTAGCAACACGTTTTCTATCTTCCTCTTGTGCATCTATAATGGCTTTTGTGCGCATTTTCTGCTCATCTAAAAGCATTTGATTAAGCTCGGTTTTTTGTTTGCTACGATAGCGATTATAAAAAACATAGCTTATTAAAAGCACAATAATAATTACCGATATAGAAATAATTACAACCGTTAATAATCTGAAATTTTGTTTGCCAATTTGTTCTTTTTGATCTGCAATTTCTTTTTCCTTTTTTTCCGTTTCGTATTTTGCCTGCATTTCAGTAGTTTTAGCTACCATATCCGTACTAAAAATAGAATCTTTATAGAGCGTATATTTTGTGTAATTTTCAAAAGCGTTTTTGTAATCATTCACACCTTCATAAGCACGAGAAAGGTTATAATAAACATCTTTTATATGATTTTTATTTCCTGTTTCTTTCAATAAGCTCATGGCATCCTTCAAATAATTAATGCTTGCCGTATATTGTTTTTGTTCGGTAAGGATGGCGCCCATATCGCTCAATAACTCGCCCATCCAAATTTTGTTATTAGATGCTTTTAAAATAACATAAGACCTTTGTAAAACCAGCATGGCTTCATCGTATTTTTTTATTTTTTTATAAACTGCTCCAATTTCACTTAATGCACTTGCTACACCAATACTGTCACCGGTACTATGTGCATTTTGCATAGCTATAGTAAGTGCTTTATTATGAAAAAGAAGTGCCGAATCATCTTTATTAAGACACATAAAAGTGTTGCCGATATTATTTAATGCAACAACAATTTTATCTTTTCTATCTAAAGCTTGTACGGCATCTAATACTTTTTTATAGTACTCTAAAGCTTCGCTATATTTTTTTTCGGCGGTTAACACTCCCCCAATGCCATCACAAGCGGCGGCAATAGAATATTTATCCGGCTTCTGATTTTTATCTACCAGTTCTTCTTGAATTTTTAAAGCAGTAAAATAATTTTCTAAGGCTTTATCATAATTACCTTGGCTATAATATGTGCTACCTATATTATTATATGCATTAGTAATAAATTTTGTATCGCCTATTTCTTCATACGTTTTTAAAGAAGCAAGGTGGTTTTGAAGTGCCAATTTGTAATTGCCTTGATTCCAATAAATCAACCCAAGGTTATTGTATGAAGTAGCAATTTCGTTTTTGTTTCCTAATTCTAATCTAAGTTTTAAAGAAGCAGAAAAATACTCAAGTGCTTTTTCGTAATTACGTTGATTGAAATTAATAATGCCAATGTTATTGGATGAGTTGGCTATCCCTTTTTTATAGTTTATTTGTTTGGCTAAAGCCAGAGAACTATTGCCATACTGTAAAGCATTTTTAAAATCGCCTGCATTTAGATACTCTCTACAAATACTATTGAGATGAACGACTTTGTTTGTATCATCCTTATCATTAATCAGTAAGTGTTTTAAACTATCGAGAGAATCAAAAGCATATATACGTAAAGGTAACGCGCACAAAAAAATAAAAACTATACTGACTATTTTTTTGCAAATCATATTTAAAAATTATTTTTCAGTAGTGAAATTTAAAAATAAATATCGTTATTCTTATTTATTCTTTTCAATCATATATTCTAATTGACTTATTTCACTATGGTAACTGTGCCTGTGTATTGATGTTGCTTACCAAAAATATCATTTAATTGAACTTTCCATACAAACACATCTTCTTGCACTACGCTACCTTTTGAATTTACTCTTCCATCCCACCCCTGGTTTGGGTCTTGGGTTTTAAAAATTTGATTACCCCAACGGTCAAACACCCATAAGTTGTATGTATTATCGTTCCAAGCCTCGCCTATGGGTAAAAACTTTGGGTTTATATTATCTTCTGGCGTAAATGCATTTGGTGCATAAAAAGTAAATATGTCATTTATGGTTATTGACGTTTTTAATGTATCGCTACAACCTCGTTGACTTTGCGCAACAAGCATTACAGGATATATGCCAATAGCACCATAAATATGAGTAGGGTTTTGTAATATTGACGAGGCACCATCACCAAAAGCCCATTGCCAACTGGTTGAATTTACCGACTGATTATAAAACGATACCTGAGGGTCTAAAATATTTATAGGATTAGGCGAGAAAGTAAAATCTGCTTTAGGAACCGGGAAAATAGTTACAAAATTGTTTTCGGTTACTGTGCTTGCACAACCAATATTTGTTGTATACGAAAGGCTTATTGTATATGAACCCGCTGTTAAATAACAATGTCTGGGATTTGGAGAATTGGATGTTGTGTTATCACCAAAATTCCATAACCAATTTACCAAACTTGGAGGGCTGGTAAAATTAACGCAGATAGGCGCACAACCAGAGCCCGGAATAGGCAAAGGAACAATAGGTGGTGGTGTAACCGTTACCATACCTGTGTCGTTTGCAGGGGTAGCGGTACAACCATCACTTAGGGTTACCGTGTAAATTGTTGTACTTGCGGGAGATACCGCTACAACATTTCCACTTAAACCGCCAGGCATCCAATTATAAATATAAACTCCATTTCCACCTGAAGCTGTAGCTGAAAGTGTGGCTGTGTTTCCGGCACATATACCTGCATCATCAACTGATACTTGTAAAGGTGGATGAACAGCTAAAACTATTGAAGTATCTGTTACAGCACATCCATTTACATCAGTAACCATAATCGTATATGACGCTGCTGAAGTAAGAGAAACAACATATGGATTGGTTGTACTTGCCCCGTTATTCCAATTATACGTGTACGGAGATGTTCCTCCTGCTACAACTGCGGTTAAAGAATATGATTGTCCGGCACACACCAAACCACTATTTACATTTACCGTAATATTTTGCGGCTGAGTTATGGTAACTGTTGCTGAAGTTGTACAACCAATGCCATCAGTTACAAGGCAAGTATAATTTCCGGCAGAAATATTTGTAGCAGTAGGTGTAGTTCCTCCAATAGGAGACCACGAATATGTAAATGCTCCTGTTCCGCCTCCCGGTATAACAGTTGCGCTTCCGTTACCTAACCCATGACAAGTAACACTATGTGAAGTAACTGTAGTTGTAATTGCAGGAGAGTTTAGAACCGTTAATGTAGTTGTACCCTGACAACCATTAACATCTGTTCCTACAACCGTATAATTTGTACTTGTGCTTGGAGTAGCTACTACCATGCTACCTACCGTTGAACTTAAACCTGTACCCGGTGACCAACTGTAAGAACTAGCACCGTTAACCGTAATTGTTACTGATGTGCTAGAACATATAGAAGCATTATTAACTGTTATGGTTGGCAAAGGATTAATTGTTACTGTTGAAGTTGCTGGTACAGCAACGCAAGTACCCACTCCACCAGTTACTGTATATATAGAAGTGCTTGTTGGGTTTGCAACAACAACACTTCCGGTCGTTGTGCTTAAACCTGTTGCAGGTATCCATGTATAAGTAGCTGCACCATTTGCTGTTAAAGTAGCTGAAACACCTGCACATAATGTTGCGGAGTTTACTGTTATGGTAGGATTAGAAACAACTGTTATACTAACCGTATCTACTCCGGTACAAGTACCCGCACTAACTGTTACTGTATATGTGCCGCTATTTGAAAGAGAGGCACTTGCAATAGTTGGATTTTGAACGTTGCTTGTATAAGCTGAAGGTCCGCTCCAACTATAAGTTGCACCTGCTGTTGCATTTACACCTAAATTAATTAGCTGACCCGCGCAAACTAATGATGTGCTTGTTGTAGCTGTAGCTGTTGGACCAGGATTTACTGTAACAGCTATAGAGTCTGAAGAACCACAACTTCCACCAATAACGTAGGTTATGGTAAATGTACCAACTCCAGCAACTGCCGGATTAAATGTACCCGTATTAGTATTTGTTATTCCTGTCCCGCTCCATGTTCCTCCTGCTACTGATGCAGTTAAGGTTACAGCAGCTCCCCCATTACAAAACGGACCAGTCGGTGTAATAGTAACACTTGTAGAGTTTGTAACTGTTACACTTATACTACTTACTGCCGTACATCCGTTAGCAGTTACTGTTACTGTATAAACACCGCTGTTATTTACAGCAGCATTATTTATAATAGGATTTTGAATGTTACTTGTAAATGTATTTGGACCAGTCCATGCAAAAGTGGTTGCGGTAGTTGTTACACCTAAATTTATTGGTTGCCCAATACAAACCAATGCCGTACCTGTTGCTGTAGCAGTTGGGCTTGTGTTTACAGTAACTGTTGATGTAGTTATTGAAGAACAAGTACCCGATGTTCCGGTAATGGTATAAATAGTTGTGGTTGTTGGATTAGCATTTACAGTTGCACTTGTAGTAGAACTTAAATTTGTTGCAGGCGACCAACTATACGTTGTTGCCCCACTTACTGTTAATGTTGCTGTGTTACCCGAGCAAACTGTTGCGCTATTTACTGTTAAAGTTGGTGTAGATGTTGCACTTACACTTGCTGTGGCAGTTGTTGTACATGAGTTTGCATCGCTAACCGTTACCGTATAATTTCCTCCTGCTAAATTACTTGCTATTGTAGCATTTCCTCCGCTTGGTGTCCAGGTATAGGTATAACCTGATGTACCTCCCGCAGGAGTTACTGTTACACTTCCATTATTTTGTCCGCATGATGCCGGAGATGTAGCTGTTATGCTGGCACTTAATGCTGATGCAGGTTGTGTTATATTTACCGTTATTGTACCTGTGCAAACACCTGAAGTAACACTTACTGTATAAACTCCTGCTGCTAACCCACTTTGTGAAGCTCCATTAAGAGCACCCGGTTGCCAAGTGTATGTATAGGTTCCCACAGGAGTTGCCGTTACGGTTCCTCCTCCTGTATGAGCTCCAAAACAAGTTATACTGTTTGTAGCTGTAACTGATAATGTTGGTGGAGTACATGCACTACATGCAGGCACTGATGCTAATGAAGTTACTGTATACGTATTTCCAACTGCATCTGTAATAATTAATGGGTAAGTTGCAGGGGCCGTTATACTTGTTGTGTTGGTTGCAATAGTAGTTAATGAAGTTGTAACTACACCATTACAAAACCCGGGTACACAATTACCCCCAAAACACCCACTACAATCGGTATAAGTAGTTGCTGTTTGCCAAGTGTAACCCGGTGTGCCACCCGATGCAGTTATGTTACCCGCACTTTGACACACCGTTAAAGTAGCACAAGGGTTTACTTTTATTTGTATTGAATCGCTTCCACAAGCAAGGGTGTAAATAATAGTATGTATACCGGGACCAGCTGTTGCCGGATTAAAAACACCCGATGCATTAACACCAGCTCCACTCCATGTTCCTCCCGGAGTTACCGGAGTTAAGGTGACTGATGGTGCCGTGGTACAATATGGGCCTGCCGGACAAATGGTTGCATCGCAACAAAATAAAGTCATAGGGTTACAAGCCGACATGTTAATAGATTGAACATAACCTGTTCTTACTGTAGAAGCTGATGTTCCTGTTGAACCACTAACAACCACATTACCGCCATAACTTACCGCCACATCAAACACAGCAAACGGTAATGCTGTAGAAGAAAGTTGATTTAAATTGGCATCGTATTTTATAACTGAGTTACCCGAACCAACATACACGTTGCCGCAACTATCAATGTCAATTCCACTATTCCCTGCCTGATTAAGTCCGCCACTAGCCGTAGAAATTCCGCCGGGGATAGTAGCCGTAGCCAGAATAGCACCGGAACCTAATGCGCGTTTGTGTATAGTTTTTCCGTTTTGTGTGTAAACAAAATTTCTGTTGGCTCTAATAGCCATGATGCCCGCATTACCATTATTAGGGCGATAATTTTCACACTTATAGCCAAAATCATACGTGTGATTTAATTTAAATAAAGTACTTGCGGTAGGGCAAGCCGAAAAATTCTGATCGATAGCTCCCATAGAATCTAAAGTCAAATAATAATAGCGAGCATTGTAAGATGAAGTTACAGAACGTACTTCATCCGGATTATTTATTCCAAAACCTCCTGCAGTTGTATAACCAACATTTTTTGTACTTGTAACACTTCCATTTGCGGTGTTAATATCAAAAATGGTTCCATAACCAAGCACAGTAGGAAAAGCATTTAAACGAGTACCACCAACCACCAGTTTTGTTTGGTCGCAGTTAAAGGCAATGTTCCAATATTCATCTGTACTTCCACCTGTAACACTATATACTTGTGCTCCTGCCGAATTTACCTTAGTGATTGCAGCTGTTGAACCACAGGTTACATAAGAATTACCGGCCAAATCAGTTGCAAAGGTTCCTAACCAATCACCATTATTTCCACCAACTGAACCTGTATCATAAGCCGTTGCAAAAGTCCATTGTAATGTACCCGTGGCATTATATTTTAATAATTTCATAGGCATATCACCACCAATAATGTATATGTTACCAGCCCCATCTTTTTCGCACTCCCAAACACAGTTTGAGTTGGCAATAGTTGGGGTTTGCACCCAGGGGTCAATTACTAAACTTTTATTTTTATCATATCCTTCTAATTGAAACGAAATAGTTTTGCCTGTTTTTATAAATTTTGATGCAACAATAGCTGATTTATTATCTGCATAAAAGCTTTGCGGCGCATGCTCAATTATATCATCAAATTTGGTGGAAATATGAATTTCTCCATTGTTGGTTAACTTAACTCTATTAGAGTAGGTCATTTTTATTTGAGAAACATCAGCACCGGGATGAAGGATAAAAGAATATTTTATTCCGTCAGTTGGATGAAAAACATACTCAACATCTATATTAGGGTATAGGTTTTTATACGTTAGTTTTTTGTAGCCATAAATATAATTCTCATTCTTTTGTTCGCCATTTTCTTTATAAGCATAACTAAAATACTCTGTTGATTTGTTTTCAGTAACTATCTCAACATTTGGATTAGCTCCCTCCCACTCCATGCTAACCACATCGGTTTTGTATTCAACCGCTTTTTCCTCTCTTTCCTTTTCTAAAAATTCTTTTTCGTTTTTAAATCTTTCTGCACGTTCTCTTTCTTCTTCCCTGTCTCTCTTTTTCTTTTTTTCAGTAAAACTGTAAACCAGTCCTTTTTGAGTAAAATATATTTTGGTTGTACCTTCATCATAGGCATAGTTAATTTTTGATTTTATAGTACTGGAAATTGGCAATTTAAACTGTCCCTTATTTTCTATGAAAAATTTAGAGGGTTGCCAAGTAGCTGACCAATTAATTGGCGAAGTGCTAATTGTTACACCAAGTGAATGAGCTAAAACACCCGACAATAAAAATAAAAAAATAAAAAAATTCTTTCTAGTACTAGCTCTATTCATCAACCGTTTTGTTTTTTTTAAAATTACTAATTAGCTAAACAATTATAAGTGAACTCTAAATTTAGGAAAATTAATAAATATGCCAAATTTAATAGCAAACCCAAAGGTTTGAAATAGAGTAAATAACTTATAAAATTAGGTTGTTTACTCTATAATAAAACTCTATTATTGCCTATTACAAAAAAAGGTGGCTTGATTATTGTTTATCTTAAAGTTATAAAACAAGTAGGTTTACACAACAAATAGTAAACATGGAAAAAGAAGGCGGTATAAAAAAGAATGTTTGGCAAAATATTTTCCGGCTTATTCGCCCATATAAAAAAGGCTTATTAGGTGTTTTTATTATAAGTCTTCTTAGTACAACTGTAACACTTATTCAGCCGCTTATATATCGTGAAGCCATAAATGACATTGCCGGACTTTTTGTGCAAGACGCACGAAACGATGTAAAGCAAGAAATGGGCATTGATCCCGAAACAGATGATAACCCCATAACCGGCTTTTTTGAAAAAAAATTAAGCCCTTCCGTTCAAGATGCTGCCGAGCAATCCACTACAACTACACCACGCGTTAAAGCACCGCATAAAAACAATAAAGTAGCCCCGCGTACTGCCAGTGAGGCGTTTAATACATTAATGTTGGCAGTCGTTCTGCTGTTTATTATAAACATTATTGGTCTTGTACTTTGGCTTATAAGTGACAACATGAATGTACGTTTATCAAGCAGCATCGAAAAAAATTTCATTCACAACACCTTTCGTCATGTACTTAGATTACCACTTTCTTTCTTTTCTAAACGTTCCAGTGCGGCTCTTCACAGTCAAATTGACCAATCAGAGCAAGTATCAGAAATCATTAATGTTTTCTCTAAAGAAATCTTTCCTGAAATAATAAGCCTAGTTGGTATCATTATTATTATGTTTTGGCAAAACACAACACTTGCTTTTTTATCACTATCTATAATTCCTTTCTATTTAATAATAGCTATACGCTCAACAAAAAAATTAGAAATGAGTTTATCGGGCTATTACGAAAAATGGGAAGAAGTATCTGCGCGCATGCAAGATGCCTTGGGCGGCATTAAAACAGTAAAACTATCCGGAGCCGAAGAGCGCGAAGTGCATCGATTAGATTACCAAGCAACAAAAGCTTATGCCGATTATACTAAAAGATCATTGCTCGCAAACAGATATGCTTTTTGGGAGATTTTTCTTACGCATGTTTCGACTGCATTGGTACTTGCTTATGGTGGTTATCTAACACTTAAACATAAACTAACACCCGGTGATGTAGTTATGTTTGTTGCCTATCTCGATATGCTTTACAATCCGATTGATAATCTGGCAAGCATTTGGGCCAATGTGCAACAAAATGTTACATCTATAGCACGCGCATTTAAATTGCTTGATGTACAAGCGGAAGAGAAAGTTGGTAAAGAATTGCAGATTACAAAAGGGCTTATTGAATTTAAAGATGTTCATTTTTCATATAATTCTGAAAGAGAAATTTTAAAAGGTCTTTCGCTTACTGCACAACCTGGTAACATAACAGCCATTATTGGCACTTCGGGCGCAGGTAAAACAACCACAGTAGA